>ERZ842401.293-NODE-293-length-70279-cov-100.255169_pt1 | contig 70279 bp, 42 predicted proteins | sample MGYA00521270_ERZ842401 | MGnify/ENA primary metagenome ERZ842401 (study PRJEB31892, sample SAMEA3878208) | bioreactor metagenome | biome: Moose rumen | place: Sweden | collected 2011-10 | study: EMG produced TPA metagenomics assembly of the PRJEB12797 data set...
CAACCTCAACACCACTGGGGAGCTCGAGCTTCATCAGGGCGTCTACAGTCTTAGCGGTCGAGCTGTAGATGTCAATCAGACGCTTGTAGTCTGACAGCTGGAACTGCTCACGAGCCTTCTTATTAACGAAGGTAGAACGGTTGACGGTGTAAATACGCTTGTGGGTGGGAAGGGGAATTGGACCGCTGATGATGGCACCAGTAGCCTTGACAGCCTTCACAATCTTCTCTGCTGACTTGTCTACGAGTTTGTGGTCGTAGCTCTTCAGCTTAATACGAATTTTCTGACTCATTGTCTTTTCTTGTTTATTAGTTATTTAATATGGAGGCCGCTAAAGAGTCATTTGCTCAGCGGCACTCCGTTATAATTTCTAGTTATACTAGTAGGACTAGTCAGACTAGTTCTCCTAGATTATACTAAGTCTGCACGGCCCTTAACTTCCTCGAGCACAGCCTTAGCCAGTGCTGAAGACAGAGGAGCGTGGTGATCATACTCCATAGAGCTGGTAGCACGACCAGAGGTAATGGTACGCAGAGCGGTTACATAACCGAACATCTCTGACAGGGGCACCTTAGCCTTAACGACACGGGCACCGCTGCGAGCCTCTTCCATACCTTCCACCTGACCACGACGCTTGTTGAGGTCACCGATAACGTCACCCATGTTCTCCTCAGGTGTTACCACCTCGAGCTTCATGATGGGCTCCATCAGTACGGGCTTAGCCTGAGCGCAGACTGCCTTGTAAGCCATCTGGGCAGCGATTTCGAATGACAGCTGGTCAGAGTCAACGGGGTGGAACGAACCATCGACAACAGTCACCTTGAGCGAATCCATGGGATAGCCACCGAGAATACCATTCTTCATGGCTGCCTCGAAGCCCTTCTGGATGGAGGGGATGAACTCCTTGGGGATGTTACCACCCTTCACCTCGTTGATGAACTGCAGGCCGCCGTTCTCCTTGATATTCCAATCGTCATCCACAGGACCAACGTTTACGATGATATCGGCGAACTTACCGCGACCACCCGACTGCTTCTTGTAAACCTCACGGTAACCCATGACAGTCTTGGTGATGGCCTCCTTATAGTTAACCTGGGGCTTACCCTGGTTACACTCTACCTTGAACTCACGCTTCAGACGGTCGATAATAATATCGAGGTGGAGCTCACCCATACCAGAGATGATGGTCTGACCACTCTGCTCGTCGGTACGTACGGTGAATGTGGGGTCTTCCTCAGCCAACTTAGCCAGACCGTTGTCAAGCTTGGCAACGTCAGCCTGAGACTTAGGCTCAACAGCGATAGAGATCACGGTGTCGGGGAAGGTCATAGACTCCAGTACGATGGGCTTCTCCTCGTCACAGAGGGTATCACCGGTACGGATATCTTTGAAACCTACACCTGCGCCGATATCACCAGCGTCGATAGAGTCCATAGGAATTTCCTTGTTGGAGTTCATCTGGAACAGACGGCTGATACGCTCCTTTTTGCCCGAACGGGGATTGTAAACGTAAGAACCGGCCTTCACGCTACCAGAATAGACGCGGAAGAATACCAGACGACCCATATAGGGATCGGTTGCAATCTTGAAGGCAAGAGCAGCTGTTGGCTCGTCCTCACTGGGCTTGCGACCCTCTTCCTCATCGGTGTTGGGGTTCGTACCCATCACCATATCCACATCAACGGGAGCAGGCAGGAAGGCACAAACGTAGTCGAGCAGAGGCTGAACACCCTTGTTCTTATAAGACGAACCGAGCAGCATAGGCGTGCAAGCCATTGAGATACAACCCTTACGGATAGCAGCGATGATCTCGTCCTCAGTGATAGAGTTAGGATCGTCGAAGTACTTCTCCATCAGGGCCTCGTCATACTCAGCGGCAGCCTCGAGCAGCTTGTTGCGCCACTCGTCGCACTCTGCCTGCAGGTCAGCGGGGATATCCTCTACGTCATACTCAGCACCCATGGTCTCGTCGTGCCACAGGATAGCCTTCATCTTAATGAGGTCTACCAGACCCTTGAAGTTCTCCTCAGCACCGATGGGCACCTGGATCACAACGGGGTTAGCACCCAGAATGTCCTTCATCTGCTGAACAGTCTCGAAGAAGTCAGCACCAGAACGGTCCATCTTGTTCACGTAACCGATACGGGGAACGTTGTACTTATCGGCCTGACGCCATACTGTCTCTGACTGAGGCTGAACACCATCAGCAGCAGAGTATGTAGCAACAGCTCCATCGAGTACGCGCAGTGAACGTTCTACCTCAGCGGTAAAGTCAACGTGTCCCGGAGTGTCAATCAGGTTAATTTTGTACTCCTTACCATTCCACTTCCAGTTACAGGTTGTAGCAGCAGAGGTAATGGTGATACCACGCTCCTGCTCCTGGGCCATCCAGTCCATGGTAGCAGCACCATCGTGCACCTCACCAATCTTGTGCGTCTTACCCGTATAGAACAGGATACGCTCTGAAGTGGTGGTCTTACCGGCATCGATGTGGGCCATAATACCGATATTGCGGGTCAAATGTAAATCGCGATTTGCCATTTTGTATTATCCTTTACTTTTTACCTGTGATTAGAAACGGAAGTGAGCGAATGCACGGTTAGCCTCAGCCATGCGGTGCATATCCTCCTTACGTTTGAAGGCACCACCCTGATTGTTGAAGGCATCCATAATCTCAGCAGCCAGCTTGTCAGCCATAGACTTACCGCTACGCTTGCGGGCAAAGGCAATCATGTTCTTCATTGAGATACTCTCCTTACGGTCAGGACGGATCTCAGTAGGAACCTGGAAAGTAGCACCACCGATACGGCGGCTCTTTACCTCCACCTGAGGAGTGATGTTATCGAGAGCCTGCTTCCAGATTTCCAGAGCTGACTTCTCCTCGTTCTGCATCTTGGCCTTAACGGTCTCAAGGGCATTGTAGAAAATCTCATAAGAGATAGACTTCTTACCATCATACATCAGATGGTTCACAAACTTCGACACTTTCTTGTCGTTGAAGACTGGATCGGGAAGGATCACTCTCTTCTTTGGTTTTGCTTTTCTCATTTTTTGTTTTTGAATTAATGTCTGCTTGGGGTTGTCTTTTCTCGTTCTTCAACGCTCTCACATGAGCATTTACTCAACCTGTCTTTAACAATTCTCCAGCAAAACGGATTTTTCGATTCTTTTTCTTTAGTCCTCTCGGCTTTCTAATCTTCTCCGATTATTACTTCTTAGCCTTAGGACGCTTAGCTCCGTACTTTGAGCGACGCTGTGTACGGCTGGCAACACCAGCGGTATCAAGCGTACCACGTACGATGTGATAACGTACACCGGGAAGGTCCTTAACACGACCGCCACGAACCAGCACGATGCTGTGCTCCTGCAAGTTGTGTCCCTCTCCGGGGATGTACGAGTTAACTTCCTTCTGATTAGTCAGACGAACACGGGCTACCTTACGCATAGCCGAATTAGGCTTCTTAGGAGTCGTTGTGTAGACACGAACACAAACGCCACGACGCTGAGGACATGAGTCCAGCGCGGGCGACTTGCTCTTGTCAACGAGCACCTTTCTGCCTTTTCTTACCAATTGTGAAATTGTAGGCATAATTGTTTGTTTTTTAATTAATTACTTATATATTTGTTATATTCAAATTCAACTTGACATAATGCACCCATGTACTCACCAAGCGCATTTGGGCTGCAAAGTTACGAACTTTTCCCCAAACCACCTAATATATAAGAAACAAAAAAGCGCTTACCTTGCGTTTTTTAACACAAAATAAGCGTTTTAGCGATTTTTAACCATTCGTTAAGCCTCTCCTTTGCCCGTTGGGAACGGAGCGATGGTTCGTGGCTCCTGGTTTGGAATCTTGATTTGCCCAAACTCACGCTCATAGCGAACGATATTTTCCTGCAGTGCACCTAACAACCGCTTAGCATGCTCAGGAGCCAGGATGACACGACTTTTCACCTGAGCCTTGGGGACACCGGGAAGCACGCGTGCGAAGTCAATGACAAAATCGCTACTGGAGTGTGTGATGATGGCAAAGTTGGCATATTCACCCTGAGCCACTTCCTGTGGCAGTTCTATCTGCAGCTGTCCCGGCTGATTTTTCTCGTTCTCGTTCATGATTTCTTTCTCCTTATTAATATTTAGTACGTGCAAAGGTAATACTTTTTATCGAGACTTCAACCATTTTACATTTTTTTTCGTAACTTTGCATCAAAATTCAAAGAAACAAATCAATGGAACTGATAAAAAACAAGGAGTTAGGAGGCGAGAGACCCCTTTTCGGAATAGAAGACACCCGTCTTGAAAACATCATGATTACGGATGGTGAGTCGGGCATCAAGCAATGTCGCAACATAGAAGCCAAGGACTGTCGCTTTTATGGCAAATATCCCTGGTGGCACGTTGACGGAGCACTCATCGAGGACTGTTACTTTGCAGAAGGTTCGCGCTCCGCTATTTGGTATACCGATAATCTGGTGATGCGTCGTTGTCGCATCGATGGTCCCAAGTTCTTCCGCGAGATGAAAAACGTAACGCTGGAAGACGTGAAAATCTGCGATGCCGACGAAACCTTCTGGAAGGTTGACGGACTGAAGTTAAAAGACGTCTGCCTGCATGGGGGTACCTACCCTTTCATGTTCTCGCAGAACATCTATGTCGACGGGTTGAAGAGTGATGCCAAATACGTGTTTCAATACTGTAAGAACGTGGAGGTACACCATGCCGACATCCTGACAAAAGACTCTTTCTGGGAGTGTGAGAACGTCACGGTCTACGACTCCATCCTCGATGGCGAATATCTGGCTTGGCACTCGAAGAACGTCCGTTTGGTAAACTGCCACTTGGCAGGAGAGCAGCTGTTGTGTTATACTGATAATCTGGTGCTGGAAAACTGCACCATCGACAAGGCCTGCGACCGAATGTTCGAATACTCTACCGTCGAGGCCGATATCCGTGGACACATAGAAAACATTAAAAACCCTACCTCTGGTCATATCGTAGCTGACAGCATTGGTTCCATCACCATCGATGAATATGTCCGTCAACCGAACGACTGTGTCATTGAGGTTCGTAGCAAGAGGGTAGCAAGACAGTAGCGTTAGGGAAGCAAGAAGGTAGTTAGAAGGAACAGCAATATGAAATACAATTTTGATGAAATCATAGAAAGGCGAAACACGGGTTGCGTGAAATGGGATGAAAAACCCGACAGCAATATCATCCCCCTTTGGGTTGCCGATATGGACTTTGCCGTAGCCCCTGCCATCCAGGAGGCCATCAAGCGTCGCGCCCAGCATCCGGTGTTTGGCTATACCCATGTCGGAGAGGACTATTATCTGGCTGTCATCTCCTGGTTCCAGCGTCGCCACCAGTGGAGGATCAAGCGCGAGTGGATGCTCTACACCATTGGTGTCGTGCCTGCCATGTCTGTGGCCATCAAAGCCCTCACCATGCCCGGTGAGAAAGTGCTGATTCTGTCGCCCGACTATAACTGTTTCTTCTCCAGCATCAAAAACAATGGTTGTGAGGTCGTTGAGAGCGTATTGACACCACTTACTCCCCACTCCCCACTCCACACTCCACATTTTGAAGTCGATTGGGATGATTTCGAGGCTCAGTGTGCAGATGAGAAAACGACCGTATTCCTACTATGCAACCCTCATAACCCCACAGGTCGTGTCTGGACCCGGGAGGAATTGCAACGCATGGCCGACATTTGTCATCAGCATCATGTACGCGTCGTTTCTGATGAGATTCACTGCGAGCTCGTGATGCCTGGTCACACCTATGTTCCCATGGGTACAGTCGATTCCGATGCCATCATCCTCAACTCTCCCTCCAAATCGTTTAATATCGCCGGTCTGATGATGGCCAACATCATCTGTCAGGATGCAGAAACTCGTCGCCGATTGGACCGCGCCATCAATATCAACGAGGTTTGCGACGTCAATCCCTTTGCTCCTGAGGCCGTGAAAGCCGCCTATAACGAAAGTGAAGACTGGATTGATGCCCTCAACCTGTATTTATGGGATAACTACCTGGCACTCTGTGATTTCTGCGAACAGCACCTACCCCAGTGGAGGGTGATGCCTATGGAGGGTACATACCTGGTATGGGTGGATGTTTCGGCTTGCTGCGACAATGTCGCTGCCTACTGTGACCAGATACTCCAGCAAACCGGAGTATGGCTAAATCCCGGCACGATGTACGGTCCCCAGTCGGGCGAAGGCTACCTCCGCATCAATATCGCCTGTCCACGAAGTATACTTCTGGAGGCCCTTGGAAGAATTCATTAGTCCTCTTCTTTTTTCGTTCGACCAAAAAGCATATTACGCGGATGGTGGTAGAGAATCTCCTCGCGCAGGGTAGACATGTCGATATGCGTGTAAATCTCTGTCGTTCCGATGGTCTCATGCCCCAACATGGCCTGTATAGCACGCAGGTCTGCTCCACCCTCCAATAATGCGGTAGCAAAGGAATGGCGAAGGGTGTGGGGCGAGATGGTTTTCTGGATACCAGCCTCCAGCGCCTGCTGTTTGATCATGATGAGGATCATGGTGCGCGTCAGATGCGCCCCCCGGCGGTTCAAAAAGACATAATCTTCTTCTCCCGGCTTGATTTTCATGAGGTTACGATCAACGAACCAGTTGTCAAGTTCACGAATAGCCTTCGGTGAGATGGGCACCAGTCGTTCCTTAGAACCTTTACCAAACACGCGCACGTACCTTTCTTTTATATAAAGATCTGAAAGTTTCAGGTGAACCAGTTCTGAGACACGCAGCCCACACGAGAACAGCACCTCGATGATGGCCCGGTTGCGATGGCCCTCCCACTTGGAAAGGTCAATGGAGTTCTCCAACAGGTCTACCTCATCAGCCGACAACACTTCAGGCAGATGTTCACCCAGAACCGGCGACTCCAACAGTTCTGTGGGGTCATCCTCCCGATACCCGTCCAGATGTAGAAAGCGGAAGAAGGAACGCACTCCGCTTAATATTCGACATTGCGAGCGCGCATGAATACCAATATCATGCAAGCCTGCGGCAAAATGCTGCAGATCTTCCAGTTGTACGTCAAGCACGTGCTTTTCCTCTTTCTCCATGTAGTTCAGCAACTTCTCCAAATCGCGGATATAGGCATCTAGCGTATTGGCAGAATAGCCTCGTTGCAACTTCAGATAACGCTGATAAGCACGTACAATATCTTTCTGTTCCTTCATTTCTTGCGCAAAGATACTGATTATTTGGAAAAAATCCGTATCTTTGCACACAGAATTTAACACCAAACGTATGAAAATTCAGATTATCAACGGTCCAAACCTGAACCTGCTAGGCACACGTGAACCCGGTATCTACGGCTCGTCGTCATTCGAGAAATACCTGCCTGAGTTGCAGGCTAAGTATCCCGATATTGAAATCAGCTATTACCAAAGCAATGTTGAGGGCGAGCTGATCAATAAGATGCAGGAAGTGGGCTTCAGCTATGATGGCATCGTGCTCAATGCCGGAGCCTACACCCATACCTCGGTAGCCCTCCACGACTGCATCCGTTCGCTCAAGTGTCCCGTCATCGAGGTACACATTTCAAACGTACACCAGCGTGAGGAGTTCCGCCATCATTCGTTCATCTCATCAGCCTGCAAGGGTGTCATCTGCGGCTTCGGGCTTGATTCCTACCGCTTGGCTATTGAAGCGCTGAAATGACACTTGACGACTACATTCTCCGGCATATTGAGCCAGAGCCCGACTATCTGTATCAGCTCTGGCGTGCCACCAATATCCATATGCTCCATGGACGTATGGCTTCAGGTCATCTGCAAGGACGATTGCTGAAGATGCTGGTGCAGATGATCCGTCCAAAGAACATCCTTGAGGTCGGCACCTTCAGCGGTTACTCAGCACTCTGCATGGCTGAAGGACTAGACGAAGGAGGCATGGTATATACCTTTGAGATCAACGATGAGCAGGAAGACTTCACCCGTCCGTGGATAGCCCAGTCACCCGTCAGCGACAAGATTCGTTTCATCATAGGCGATGCCGTCACGGATGCCCCTAAGTTAGGCATCACCTTTGATATGGCTTTCATCGATGGTGACAAACGCACCTACCGCGAGACCTACGAGATGGCACTTTCCGTGCTTCGCGAAGGAGGCTTTATCCTGGCCGACAATACCCTATGGGACGGCCACGTAGTAGACCATGCTTACGACCGCGACCCACAGACACGTGGTATTGAGGATTTCAATGACTTCCTGATGCACGACACCCGTGTAGAACAAGTCATCTTACCCCTTCGCGATGGTCTGACGCTCATCAGAAAGCGTTAAAAAATGAGAAATTGTTGCTTATTTCAATAAAATATCGTACTTTTGCTTACAAATTGTAAAGTAACAATCCCAAAAACAATCTAAAATCTATGGATAAGATTGACAATCTCGACAAAAAGATACTGAATATCCTGTCGAAAAATGCCCGTATTCCTTTTAAGGACGTGGCTGCTGAGTGTAATGTTTCGCGTGCTGCCATCCACCAACGTGTACAACATCTCATTGAGGGTGGTGTCATTATGGGCAGCGGCTTTGACGTCAACCCCAAGAGCCTGGGCTACAGCACATGCACCTATGTGGGCATCACCCTGGAGCGTGGCTCAATGTATAAGGATGTCGTGGAGTTCCTGCGTCATATCCCTGAGATTGTGGAGTGCCACTTCACCACCGGTCCATACACCATGTTGGTCAAGCTATATGCACGCGACAACGAACAGTTGATGCATCTGCTGAACGGACGTCTGCAGGACATTCCTGGCGTGGTAGCCACGGAGACGCTCATCTCGCTGGAGCAGAGTATCAAGCGTGAAATTCCAGTAACCTTAGACGAATAGACCGTGCTATGAGTAATCGTTTCGACTGGCAGTCGCAGTTGACAAAGGCGTACACCACATTCCCCGAGGCACCATACAAACCCGTCATTGGCATTACGGGCAACTATGGAGAGCTGACCTGTAAGCTAGGAGAAGGCTACTACAAATCCATTTTGAAAGCAGGTGGTGTGCCTGTCATCATCCCTCCTTTGGGTGATACGGACTGCATCATCAATACCCTGGAACATATCGACGGTCTGCTGCTCAGCGGTGGTGCTGACTTCAACCCTTTGTATGCCGGTGAGGAGCCGCAGTCCAAGCTCAGTAGTATTAACAGCGAGCGCGACCTGCCGGAACTGCTGATTACCCAGTTGGCGTATAATCGTCAGATTCCGATCCTTGGCATCTGTCGTGGGATTCAGACCATAGCGATGACGCTGGGTGGTCAGGTGATGCAGGACATCAGCGAAACGGCTCATATCAAACATTCACAAGATGCAGACCGTTCTGAGCCTACACATAGCGTTAATATCGTAGAAGGCTCGATACTTTCAAGTCTGTATGAGGAGCAACATATCTATGTCAACTCGTTCCACCATCAGGCTGTAGGGGATACCGGACAGCGCTTCCGTGTAACAGCACGCTCGGCTGATGGCCTCATTGAGGCTATAGAAAGTACAGAGCATAAGAGCATCATGGGTGTACAGTGGCATCCCGAATGCCTCAGCGAAGGGCTGCCCATTTTCCAATGGTTGATCCGGGAGGCAGCACAGTATCGCAAGGTGTGTGATGTCCATCAGCGCATACTAACCCTCGATACCCATTGCGATACACCGATGTTCTTTGACCAAAACATCCAGTTCATACACCGCGACCCGAAGATTCTGGTCGACATGCATAAGATGACCGAAGGCCATCAGGACGCTACCATCATGGTAGCCTACCTGCCCCAGCCTACCGACCATCCTAAGGAGTATGCCGACAATATCTTCGACCAGATAGAACAGATGGTAGCCACCAGCAGCCAGTATGTAGGCATTGCCCGAACTCCTGACGACCTGTGGATAAACAAACATCTGGGCAAGAAGAGCATCATGCTCGGCATTGAGAATGGTCATGCGTTAGATGGCCAGATAGAGAACCTGCGCCATTTTGCTAAACGAGGTATCGTCTATATGACGCTCTGTCACAATGGCGACAACGACATCTGTGACTCCGCACGAGGCAGTCAGACATGGGGTGGTGTGAGTGCATTCGGCAAGCAAGTTATCCAAGAAATGAACCACCTGGGCATCTTGGTCGATTTGAGTCATGCCCATGAGAAGAGTTTCTACGATGCTTTGGAACTGAGCCAGTCGCCTATCGTATGCAGCCATAGTAGTTGCCGCGCCCTATGCGACCATCCCCGCAACCTGACTGACGACCAGATGCGTGCCTTGGCAGCTAAGGGGGGCGTAATGCAGGTCACCCTGTATAACGGATTCCTCGTCAAGGACAGTCAGGCCACGATAGAAGATGCCATGCGCCACTTGGAGCATGCCATTGACATCATGGGTATCGACCATGTCGGACTGGGCACTGATTTTGATGGCGACGGTGGTATCATCGGATTGGCCAGCTCATCGGAGCTCACCAACTTTACCCGTCAGCTGTTGAAACGCCAGTTCAGTGAGCAGGATATTCAGAAAATCTGGGGAGGCAACTTCCTCCGCGTCATGAAACAAGTTCAAGAAGCAAGGAAACAATAATGAGAAATATCCTTTTTTTAGCTGCAGCCTTCTGTCTGCTGGCTTGTGGGACGACCAAGAAACAAGCGAACGAACAACCCGTGGTCAATATCCAGTTTAATGCCGACTCAGCCTATGCTTTCTGTACAGCTCAGTGTAGCTTTGGTCCTCGCACCATGAATAGCGAGGCGCATGAGCAGTGCGGCCAATGGATAGCCAATAAGTTCGAGCAATACGGCTACCAGGTAGAATTGCAGAAAGCCGACCTGAAAGGCTATGATGGCACCATTCTAAAAAGCACCAATATCATTGCCAAGAACAGAAAGCAGGCTGACACCCGCCTGATGATTTGTGCTCATTGGGACGCACGCCCTTGGGCTGACAACGATCCCGACTCCACCAACTGGAAAAAGCCTGTGATGGCCGCCAATGATGGCGCATCAGGAGTAGCTGTCATGCTCGAACTGGCCCGTTTGTTACAGCAGCACGACTCTGCACGTATCGCCGTTGACTTTATATGCTTCGATGCCGAAGACTGGGGTGTACCCCAATGGAGCGACGAGGTGGATGGTGACTCTTGGGCACTTGGCTCACATTATTGGGCTACCAACTACACGGGTAAGGAGTACCAATATGCCATTTTGCTCGATATGGTAGGTGGACAAGGAGCAAAATTTTATCGCGAGCACTTCTCCATGCAATATGCCCGTAGTATTGTCGAGAAAGTATGGAGTGCCGCTAATGCTGCCGGCTATGGCAGCATCTTCCCCAACAAAGACGGTGGAGGTGTTACCGATGACCATTTGCCCGTGAACGAAAAAGCCAACATCCCCTGCATCGACATCATCAATCACTATCCCGACTGTCAGCAGAGTTCATTCGGTCCGACATGGCATACCATTAACGATGATATGCAGCATATTGACAAGAATACCCTGCAAGCCGTAGGTCAGACGTTGGTGCAATTAATCTATTCGGAGTAAGAAATCATCATTTCTCATTCCTCATTCCTCATTTCTCATTTAGAGCTGTCCCGCTTCCACCATCAGCACGACACGCTCGGTCAGGCGGTCAACACCTTCGGGATCATACTGTTTCTTTAACGAGGCACCGAAGGCCCAGGCAAAGGCCTGATAGAAGCCGGCACGTACGGGTCCCAAGAAGGCCTGTATCAGTTCATAGCCCGATGAGTTGCTCTCACGGTAAATCAATTTGATGAGCAACTTACCCTGTGAGTAGGTCAACTTCTTCATGCGGGGCTTATACTCCTTCATGATACTCTTTTCCACCCTGTTCATATGCTCCTGGCGAGCCTCCTTGGTGGGTAGTGTTTCCAGATATTCGGCAGTCTCCATCATAATCATACGCGCCTCCTTGGCGATAGGCAACACCGTCTTCACGTTCTTCACCAGTCGCATATAGGCATTTTGCTGACGCTTGCTGCTGAAGGTGACGGGCGGAAACACGTAGACATTGTTCATCTCCATATACTGGATGCTGTCTCCATCTTCCAGTACCTTACCTACCTTCACAGTGGGAACGAAGGTGGGACTGTCCATGTCCACCTCTTGCTGCTTTTTATCCTGTGCTGCAGAACCCAGAGTAAGAAGCCAAAGGCCAAAAGCCAAGCATATCTTTCGTTTCACGGTGCAAAAATACGAAAAAGTTAAGAGTAAACAGCGTGCTGTTATGATTATTTTTTATACCTTTGTACTATGAAACGTTTTTTGTTACTCTTTTTAGCCTTTCATACCCTCTTTTCTGTCGCTCAGACCCCAGACGAATGGCAAGAGGATATGCAGGAATGGAGCACTGCGGAGGACATGGTGGATATCACCAACATGGAACTGTTGGAGGACCTATCCGTCAACAAGCTCAACCTGAACCAAGTCACTCGTGAGCAACTAGAGCAGCTACCCTTTCTTTCGGCACAGCAGGTGGAGGCTATCATGGAGTACCTCTACCGATATGGCCCCATGCGCTCGCTGAGCGAGTTGCAGATGATTACCCAGTTAGACTACCAGACGCGCCAGCAGCTCACCCACTATGTCATGGTTGGCGAAGAACGTCCACGCAGCGTATGGCCTAAGATGAACGACATCACGAAATATGGGAAACACCTGTTCATGGCTACGCTCAAGGTTCCGTTCTACGATCGCCATGGTGATCTCGACGGTTATCTGGGTTACAAATACCGTCACGACTTCCGATACCAGTTCAACTACAACAATCGCATTAAACTGGGTATCACAGCCGCACAGGATGCCGGAGAACCCTTCTTCTCCAACCGCAACAATCTGGGCTACGACCATTACAGCTACTACTTCCAACTGCGCGACATGGGATGGCTGGAAGCCCTGAACCTGGGTATGTACCGCGTACAACTGGGTATGGGACTCATCATGAATACCGGTTACCACCTGGGAAAACTTGCCACCTTGCAGAACCTAGGGCGCAGTACCCACAACCTGACAGCCCACACCTCCCGTTCGGTAGCAGGATACATGCAGGGCGCTGCCGCCACCCTTCGCCTGTCGAAGCAGCTGACAGTGACCGCCTTTGTCTCCTACCGCCCTCTGGACGCCACCCTGAATGATGACGGCTCAGCCCGCACACTGATAACCAGCGGCTACCACCGTTCGACCAGCGAGATGGACAAGAAGCACAACACCCACGAAACCGACCTGGGCTTTAGCTTGGGATGGCGGAAAGGCACGCTCTACGTCAATGCCAATGGGCTGTACACCCATATGGACCGCCAACTGACACCCCAGAGTGAGAACCTCCCCTATCGTCTCTATGCCGCCGAAGGCAGCGACTTCGCTAATTTCAGCCTCGACTATGGCTACAACAACGCTCGCATGAGCTTTGCCGGAGAGACCGCTCTCAACCGCAATGGAGCCATCGCGACCATCCACTCGCTGAGCTATATTGTGACTCCTCAGGTCAGGTTGACCGCCATTCATCGTTATTTCGACAAGCGCTACACGGCGCTCCACGCCTATAGTTTCAGCGAAGGCGGCAGCGTACAGAACGAGCATGGTATCTATCTGGGTGTCAACTGGCAACCCGCCAAGGCATGGCTCATTCAGGGCTATGCCGACTATGCCCATTTCGGTTGGCAGCGTTATCGCGTCAGCGCACCAAGCGACGCCTTCGATGCGATGCTCACCACCAAATACAGTCAGGAGAAATGGAGTCTGGAAGGACGTTACCGCATGCATCTGCGGCAACAGGACAACAGCGACAAGACAAGACTAGTGAATCGTCCCGAGCACCAACTACGACTGACCTGGAGCTACACGCCCCTATCCAAGTTGACATTACGCACACAGGGTAACGCCATCAGCCGAACTACAGAACTCGGTAACAGCAAGGGTGTGATGCTCAGCGAGGAAGCCACATGGAAATACCGTTGGCTACAAATCAACGCTAACGTGGGCTGGTTCCATACCGATGATTACAACAGCCGTATCTATCTGTATGAGAAGTCCGTTCTTTACGACAACACAACGAGTATGTATTACGGACAGGGCATACGCTATGCCCTCATGGCACGTGGCGAGATCGGCAAACGCCTTACCCTCTCTGCCAAGATGGGGGTCACCAACTACTTCGACCGCAGCATCATCAGCAGCGGACTGCAGCAGGTTGATGCCTCCTCCATGGCCGACCTGTTGCTACAGCTTCGCGTACAATTATAATAAGGTGTGATACAGACGTGCCACCTGACTCGCCACGTCGTTTCCCTCAAACCTACGGATATACTCCCTACTCTTACGGATGCGTTCTGTACGTCCGCGGGCTCCCCGCAGTGACATCTTCAGTGCCTCCGTCATTTCTATCACATTGTCAGGTCCCACATACATACTATACGGCCCACCAGCCTCTTCCAGACAGGAGCCAGTACAAGCCACTACCGGCAGACCGGCAGCAATTGCCTCAATAATAGGAATACCAAATCCCTCATAACGTGAAGGATAGACAAAGGCCTCAGCCATCGCATAGATAGCAGCCAGGTCATTGTCCGGCACCCCGCTAAGCAGATGGATACGATCGCTATGAGGTATCCGCTTGGCATATTCCGTCTGTCTGCCCACCGCCACCAGATGAATGTCTTGCGGCAACAGTTCCACCGCCTCGGCGGCCAATGCCAGGTTCTTCCGTTCCTCGATCGTACCCACGTTCAGCACAAAGCGCTGAGGCAGCTTATAATGTTCACGGACCTGTGCCTTGCGCTCTGCACTCACCTCGCTGGAAAAACGGGGTGCAAAACTTTGGTATATCAGTTCGATGCGGTCGGCATACTCCTCTCCTCCCAGTTCTATGATATCCTGTCGGGTACGTTCGCTGATGGCTATAATTCGGTCGGCCTCACGCAGTGCCTGTCGGAACTTCCATTCGTAGATTCGCGTGTCTATCCAATGGTAGTATTCCGGGTGGCGCATGAAAATCAGGTCGTGGATGGTCACTACACTGCAGATGCCCTTCTTACGCAATCCGACAGGCAGTTCACCCGACAGGCCGTGATACACCTCAACACCGTCGCGCTGCAGGTCACTCAGCACACCACGCGAGCGCCACCAAGCCTTCCTGAGTGCCGACGGGTGCCCATTGGGATAGCAGAACTGCACATTTCCATCACCGATAATCTGTCCGCGCAGGTCGTCACGCCCCTCATCAGGTGCATACAGGCGCAGCTGCATGTCGCTGTCGCCCATGCGTATGAGGTCGTTCACCAGTGTACGTCCGTAGCTGCCCAGTCCCGTACCGTTTCTGACTATGCGTTTCGCATCAATACCAACAATCATCTCTCTAAACGAAATCGTCACCGTATTTCATCTGTACCTCATTGACATACTTGCGCACCATCGCCGACGAGTCGCCCTTTTTGCAGATCAGCAGTACGTTGCCCTCCTCGGCTACGATATATCCGTCCAGTCCGTTGATGACACCCACCTTGCCCTTAGGCAACTTGACGACGTTGTTGTGCGAGTCCTCCATCATCACTTCCGAGTTAATCACTACGTTGTCGCCATCGCCCTTGCTCATACACTCGTAGATAGCATGCCACGTGCCCAGGTCAGCCCATCCGAAGTCGCATTTCATCACGAACACATTCTGGCTATGCTCCAGGATGGCATAGTCGATGGATAGATTCGGATAGCGCGGATAGTTCTGGTTCACATATTCCAGTTCCTCCTCATAGGTGTAGTTGGGATTTTCAAACTTCAGGTTACGCAACACGCTGGGGAAGATCTCCTCGAAGCTTTGAGTCAGATACCGGCTGTTAGCAATAAATACACCCGTGTTCCAGTAGAACTCACCACTCTCCATGAACATCTTGGCAAATTCGCGTTCGGGTTTCTCGGTGAACGACTTGACACGGAACACCTCGGGCTTGCAGCTCAGGTCTCCCAACTGGATATAGCCATAGCCTGGCTCCGGACGAGTAGGTTTCACCCCCATCACTAGCAACACGTTGTTTTCCGACACATAGCTCAGACCCACCTCGAGACTGTTCACAAACGATTCCTCGTTCATCACCATATGGTCTGAGGGCGACACAATGATGTTAGCGTCAGGGTCTATCCGCTTGATGCGCATATTAGCCCAAGCCACACTGGGTGCCGTATTACGGTTCAGCGGCTCCACCAGTATCTTATGCTCATCGAAGTCAGGCAGCTGTTCCTTGACTATCGACTTGTACTCCTTACACGTACAGATATAAATGTTCTCCTGGGGCAGAATTTTCACAAAGCGGTCGTAAGTAGTCTGCAACTGGGTGCGCCCCGTTCCGAAGAAGTCAATAAACTGTTTCGGATACTGGTCGCGGCTACAGGGCCATAGTCTTCGGCCACGTCCTCCGGCCAATATCACACAATAATTCTTTTTATTTATTTCCATAGTATGGTATTCAGATATTCTTCTGTTTTCGTCCACTAAGGTACTACTTATTTTGTTATAAAACAAGAAAAAGTCCATCTTTTATGTTATTTTCATAAAAAAGCGTGATTTTTTTTGGTTTTTTGCTCGCTTATTCGTACCTTTGCACCGTTTTCTGAGGAGAGCACTGCTTTTTCGAGCCCAGATGGCGGAATCGGTAGACGCGCTGGTCTCAAACACCAGTGGGGCAACCCATCCCGGTTCGAGCCCGGGTCTGGGTACTAGGTTCAAAAAGCAAAGGGATGCATTCACATCTGTGAGTGCATCCCTCTTTTTTTATTTTGTTCTCTTTTCCTCCAAACTAAAGCTTGCCGGCTTTATTTCTTAATCATTGAAATAGCCTTTGTGGCAAGCGAAACTACTACATAATTAAAAATAATCATAACTAAACCACTTTAAATTGTTAATCCTAAATTACTATCTTTTGTCTTTTGACTTTTGTCTTTTGACGATGCAAAGGTACGAATGTGTTCGCACACAACAAAGAATTTGCAAGGTTTTTGCAGAAAATATACAATGTTCTTGACGTAGGTCAAATACAATGAGTGTCAAAACGACACATATGGCCTCAAACGTTCAATTTCCTCGGGTGGGAAATCCTTGGAGAGACGAAGGTCATCGAGACTTCTCAACGGGCCGTGCAGGCGCCGATAGTCCATGATGGCCTTAGCCTGATAGAAATTGATATAAGGATGCTTTCGCAGTTGTTGCAGCGTCATTTGGTTCACGTTCAGCTGCTGGGGGTGTGCGTCCTGTATGACGAAATACTTCTTCGCCTCCTGTGGGAAGTCCTCTATCTCGTCCAACTGGTCTACGCTGACATAGCCGCCCAGTCGTTGTCCGTAGCGAATGATTCGTGCAGCATAGTAAGCCCCGATACCAGGCACCTTACGTAACGCTGTGGTGTCCGCCGTATTCAGCACTATCTGTTCGCCTTCATGAATCTTGACGGGATAGCGCAGGGTGTCACGCTCCGTACGATACACCGTATCCCGACGGAACAAGGTAGAGGCAGGCTGGTAGTCACGCCCTATACGGATATAAGGTTCCAGACGGCGATAGTCCTTGATGGTGAGTCCATAAAGCCGGGCAAAGTCCTCCTTCTTACGAAAAACTCCCCCTTTTGCCCTGTAGCGATACAGGCTACGCACCTGCCAGGGCTGCAGACCGAGACGCAGCAGTTGGGTACTATCTGCAGTATTGGGGTCAAAGGGAAACTGCTCGACCGTTCTCGTCGAGGCTACTGCATACGGCTGATAGCGACGGTTGGACTTAGACGAGAGGCTGTCGCCCGCGGATGACCGAACGGTAGCACGCTCATTGCCCCCCACTATCCAGAAAGCGACGAGGGCAAACAAAGCTGTCGTGAGAGCTGCCAAGGCTATACGCCGGTCATTGCGATTCATACCACCCCTATTTGATGAAGGAAGACCAGACCGATAGCTATGGGACACACAAAGCGCACGGCAAAGAGATAGAGACTAAAGAATAGCGTGTTGTGGCGACCGCCATTGGTAAACTCATCATAGGCCAACTGGCGTGGGATATACCACCCCACAAAGAGACACGTCAGCATGCCACCCAATGGCAACATGAAATTGGCAGTCAGCTGATCACAAAAATCCATCAGCGAAAGGCCCATCAGACTGATGTCAAAGGCCCCCACCGACCACGAACAGAACAGACAGAGCACAGAGGCCGTCAGCGTGAGAATCCATGCCGACCTGCGACGCGGCAGGTGAAACTCCTCGGTAAAGAAGGCCGTGCCTATCTCATGCATCGAGATGGTCGATGTCAGAGCGGCAAACACCAGCAAGGCATAGAACATGATGCTGACAATGCTACCCACAACGGGTACAGCGATGAAGGCTTGCTGGAAGACGTTGGGCAGGGTAATAAAGATGAGCGAAGGACCACTATCAGGATTGACACCTACGGAGAAAGCTGCAGGGAATATCATCAGTCCTGAGAGAATGGCGATAAACGTATCGAGCAGGGCAATCTGACCTGCGGAACGCAACAAGTTGGTATCCTTGGCGAAGTAGCTGGCATAGGTACACAGACAAGCCGTTCCCAACGAGAGCGAGAAGAAAGCCTGCCCCAGTGCTTCAAGAAAGACACTGCTGGACAACTTTGAGAAGTCGGGTTGCAGCAAGAACCGCACACCCTCTATAGAACCGGGCAACACACACGAAGCACCTACCAACACCAACAGCAATAAGAGTAAGATGGGCATGAGCCATTTCGAGGCACGCTCAATACCACGACGCACGCCCAACACGATGACCACATGGGTAATCAACACAAAGGCGACACCCCATACAACGGGCTTCAGGGGATGAGTAGAAAAGGTGACGAAATAGTCTTTGACATACTGCGCATCACCCTGTACCTGTCCTAAGACAGAGGCATAGAGATACTGCAGACACCATCCTGCCACCACAGCATAGAAACCGAGAATGATGGTGGATGTCAGGATACCCAGATAGCCAACCAGTTTCCACGGACGTCCACTGGACAGTTTGTCATAGGCACGAGCAGCATTGGTCTGTGCATGGCGACCTACGATGAACTCGCTGATCATACCAGGCAGTCCGAGCAGCAGGATGCACCCTATATATATAAGGATAAAGGCGGCGCCACCATTCTCACCCGCCATATAAGGGAAGCGCCACACATTGCCCAGCCCTACTGCCGAGCCCGCTGTGGCAAGCACAATGCCTATCTTACTGCCGAAATGACCACGTTCGCTCATAACCTAGTTCAACAGGTTTAACTGATGAAGGAAGATAAAGAGGATAGCCAGCGGACAGACATACTTGATCAGGAACAGGTAGAAGTGGAAGAACTTGCCTGGCAGCTCGCCCCAGTTGGTAAACTGGTCACGCACCACCTTATGAGGCACAAACCAGCCTAAGAAGATACAAGTCAGGAAGCCCACGATAGGCAGGAATATCTGGCCTGTGATGAAGTCGAACCAGTCGAACAGCGTCTTGCCAAAGAACGACAACCCATCGAAATCGCCCAATGACAACGAGCAGATAGCACCAGTGATCGAGGTACATACCGTCACCAGGATGGCAGCCTTCTTACGTGTCATGACAAACTCCTCATGGAAGAAAGCGGTGCTTACCTCATGTAATGAGATGAGCGAGGTCAGTGCTGCCAGCGTCAACAGGATGAAGAAGAGCAGCGAGATGACATATCCGAGTACAGGCATCGAGGCAAAAGCCTGTGCAAAGACGTTAGGCAAGGTTATGAAGATGAGCGAGGGTCCGCTGTCGGGATTGACCCCTACGGAGAAGGCTGCAGGGAAGATCATCAGTCCCGCCAGGATAGCTACCAGACAGTCGATGACACCAATCTGAATGGCAGACTGCGTGAGGTTGGTCTCCTTCGAGAAATAGCTGGCGTAAGTACACAGACATCCCATCGCTATGCTGAGCGAATAGAACGACTGACCTAAGGCCGCCAGGAACACATCGCTATTGATTTTCGAGAAATCGGGCTTGAAGAGGAACTCGATACCCTTCTCGGCATTGGGTAACATGCAGGCAGCTCCCACGATGACCAACAGCAGGATAAAGAGCGTGGGCATCATCATCTTCGAGGCTCGCTCTATGCCGTCACGCACGCCGTGTTCAATGACCAAGTAGGTCACCACCAGAATAATGACCGTCCACAACACAGGCCTTATGGGGTCGGTAGACAGCTCTACGAAATACTGTCGGAAGAACTCAGGACTCCCCTGCATATACCCTAGCAGCGAAGCCCAGATATACTGCATACACCAACCAGCTACTACAGCATAATAGCCCGTAATGAGGAAACCCGTCAGCACACCCATGAATCCGATCAGTGTCCATGCACGACCTTCGGACAGTTTGCTGTAGGCACGTGCCGTGTTAGCACGCCCATGACGACCAATGATAAACTCGCTAATCATACAGGGGATACCCAACAGCAGCACACACACCACATAAATCATGATGAACACCGCACCGCCGTTCTCGCCCGTCATATACGGGAAGCGCCACACGTTACCCAGTCCTACGGCCGATCCCGCAGTAGCCAGGATAACACCTAATTTGCTCCCGAAATTAGCTCTTTCTAAATTTGCCAAATTTGATTTTCCCATAAACTGCTTGCAAAAGTATAAAATATTTCTTACTTTTGCACCACTTTAGTTAATAAATATGCAAGATATGACGATTTTTGTAAGAAAATACCCCTTTTCGCTGTTGTGTATACTCCTCATTTGGACACTTTCACTGCTGCCCTTCTTCCCTGAAACACCATTGGATGATGTCGCATTCATTGATAAGTGGACACACCTGGTGATGTATGGTGGCACGTGTTGTGTGATTTGGTGGGAGTATCTGCATAGCCACCAAAAAGTCAACTATAACCGCCTGTTCCTCTTTGCCTGGCTGGCTCCCATCCTGATGAGCGGACTGTTGGAACTGCTCCAGGAGTATTGCACCACCACGCGCAGCGGTGAGTGGATTGACCTGCTGGCTAATACTACAGGGGTGACGTTAGCAGCCCTCATTGGACTGATATACATGAAGTTCAAGTAGCCGATATGGGGAAAAAAGTGGAAAGAAGATTTGGCTATTCAGGAAGTATATTGTAATTTTGCACTCAAAAATAAAATAGGTGTATGTTAGAAGTAAGAAACCTACACGCCAAGATTGGCGAAAAAGAGATATTACGCGGTATCAATCTGACCATCAACGATGGTGAGACACATGCCATCATGGGGCCTAACGGCTCGGGAAAATCGACGCTGAGCGCCGTTCTTGTTGGCAATCCGCTCTACGAGGTGACCGCGGGCGAGGCCTATTTCAATGGCAAGGACCTGCTCCAGATGAAGCCCGAGGACAGAGCTCATGAAGGTCTATTCCTGAGTTTCCAGTACCCTGTAGAGATCCCTGGCGTTTCGATGACCAACTTCATGAAGGCCGCCATCAACGAGAAACGTAAGTATCAGGGGTTAGAGCCGATGAATGCCGCCGAATTCCTGAAGTTGCAGCGCGAGAAGCGCAAGATTGTAGAGCTGGACTCCAAGTTGGCCAACCGTTCCGTGAACGAAGGTTTCAGCGGTGGTGAGAAGAAGCGCAACGAGATTTTCCAGATGGCGATGCTCGAGCCGAAACTGAGTATCCTCGACGAGACTGACTCAGGCCTAGACGTTGATGCCATGCGTATCGTGGCCGAGGGTGTCAACAAGTTGCAGACCCCCGAAACCTCATGCATTGTGATCACCCACTACGACCGCCTGCTGGAGATGATTCGTCCGCAGTTTGTCCATGTGTTATACAAAGGCCGTATCGTCAAGACTGGTGGCCCGGAGCTGGCCAAGCAGATTCAGGAGCACGGCTACGACTGGATCAAAGAGGAGATTGGAGAGGAATGAGCAGCGAACAACAATATATTGAACTCTACGAGCAGGCTCGGCAGATGATTTTCAATCATGCGCCGGAGGAGATGAATGCCGTAAGGGATGAGGCTTTCGAGGACTTTAAGAGGCAGGGATTCCCCTCTCGTAAGGTCGAGCGCTATAAGTATACGGACATCGACAAGCTCTTTGCCCCTGACTATGGCGTCAATCTGAACCGTCTTGAGATTCCCGTAGATCCCTATCAGGCATTCCGTTGCGATGTCCCTAACCTCTCGACGAGTCTCTATTTCGTGGTCAACGACACCTTTTATAATAAGGCTTTGCCACAGGCGTCACTACCCGCAGGTGTCATCATCGGTTCGCTGAGAGACCATTTCTCTCACCGCTCACCGCTCACCGCTCACCTCTCAAAGTACTATGCCAAGTTGGCTAAGACCAGCGACGATGCCATTACAGCTCTCAACACGATGCTGGCACAGGATGGCATGTTGGTCTATGTACCGAAGAACGTGAAGGTTGACCGCGCCATTCAGGTCATCAATATCCTGAAGGCTACACCGCAGAATGCCCAGCGCGTAGTACCCGACCTGATGGTGAACCGCCGCGTACTCATCATTCTTGAGGAAGGTGCTGAACTGAAAATGCTCTTCTGCGACCATGCAGCTGATGACAGGAACTTCCTCGCTACGCAGGTCATTGAGGCCTATGTAGGTGCAAACGCCTCACTCGACCTCTATTGTCTTGAGGAGACCCATTATAAGAATGTACGACTGAGCAATGTCTATATTGACCAACAACGTGACAGTCGGGTGAACCACAACGTAATCACCCTGCACAACGGTACCACGCGCAACAAACTCGACCTCACCTTCTCGGGCGAGGGAGCGGAGTGTGGCTGCTACGGCTGTGTCATTGCCGACAAGCAGCAGCATGTGGACAACAACACGCTGATCACCCATAAGGTGGCGCACTGCACCAGCAACGAGCTTTATAAGTATGTGCTCGATGACAAGTCGACAGGTGCTTTTGCCGGGCGTGTACTCGTGGAACATGGAGCTCAGAAGACCACTTCGCAGATGACCAATCAGAACTTGACAGCCACCAAAGAGGCACGTATGTACACCCAGCCCATGTTGGAGATCTATGCCGACGACGTGAAGTGTGCCCATGGTTCTACCGTCGGACAGCTCAATAATGCCGCCCTTTTCTATATGCGCCAGCGTGGCATCTCGCTCAAGGAGGCCAAGCTACTGCTCCAGAATGCCTTCATCAACGAGGTGATTGACAAGATGCAACTGGAACCCCTGCGCGACCGCCTTCACTATCTGGTGGAGAAGCGTTTCCGGGGCGAGCTGAACAAATGTGACGGCTGTAAACTCTGTAAATAAGAAGATGATGTACAATATAAATAAGGTACGCGAGGATTTCCCCATCCTTTCACGCGAGGTCCACGGCCGTCCGCTGGTCTACCTGGACAATGCAGCGACGACCCAGAAGCCCCTCTGCGTGCTGGATGCCATGCGCGAAGAGTATCTGAATGTCAATGCCAATGTGCACCGAGGTGTTCACTACCTCTCACAACAGGCTACCGACCTACATGAAGCAGCCCGCGAGAAGGTTCGTCAGTTCATCAACGCGGCAAAGACGGAGGAAATCATATTTACCCGTGGCACCACAGAGGCCATCAACCTGGTGGCATCTTCGTTTTGCGAATCGCAGATGAAGGAGGGCGACGAGGTATTGGTCAGTGATATGGAGCATCACTCCAACATCGTTCCCTGGCAACTGCAGGCTCAACGCCGTGGTATCGTGGTGCGCCACCTGCCGATAACCGATAAGGGCGAACTCGATCTCTCTGCTCTTACCGCTCATCTCTCCTCTCGTACCAAGCTCATCAGCATCGCCCATGTCAGCAATGTGCTGGGCACCATCAATGACGTGCGGCATATCGTTGAAATGGCACATTCTCGCGACATTCCCGTCCTCGTAGACGGAGCACAGAGTGCACCCCACATGCAGATTGATGTCAGACAACTGGACTGCGACTTCTATGCTTTCAGCGGCCATAAGATGTATGGACCTACAGGCATTGGCGTGCTCTACGGCAAAGAAGAGTGGCTGGAAAAGCTGCCACCCTACCAAGGAGGTGGTGAGATGATTGACAAGGTGTCATGGGAACGGACAACCTTTGAACGGCTGCCCTTCAAATTCGAAGCCGGCACGCCCGACTATATAGCCACCCACGGCTTAGCTACCGCCATCGACTACCTCTGTTCTATAGGCCTCGATAATATCGAGTCGCACGAGCAGGAACTCACCCGTTACTGCATGGAACAGCTGAGAACTATCGATGGAATGAGGATTTTTGGTGAGTCAGACCACAAAGATGCTGTCGTGTCATTCCTCGTAGGCGATATTCACCATCTGGACATGGGCACCCTGCTCGACCGACTAGGTATTGCCGTCAGGACAGGTCATCACTGTGCCCAACCCCTCATGGACCGACTGGGTATCAGCGGTACAGTGCGTGCATCGTTTGCCTTATATAATACAAAGGAGGAGATTGATGCCTTGGTAGCAGGCATCCGTCGCGTCAGCCAGATGTTTTAGTTCAGCGTGTGATTCGTAGATTGCATGATACGCAGTTTCAAACGTTCAGCTTCGTCAGGCGACAACAGGTCAACATCATCTAAATGATTGAGAATATAGCAGGCTCTCAGGTATGCCGAACGAATCTGAGGGGCTGCTTTAAGATAGGAAGCCCAGTAGGATTCCTTCTCCGAACAGGCATCAATGACGTAGCGGATGAAATCATCATCACGCAGGAAATCGTCTACTTTGGTGTAAATTGCTTGTTTCAAGGGCTCCGTCTTTACTTAAAAGACGAAAAAGCTTCAATCATGTCATCAAACCATGACGAAAATTACATGGCTGCCTCACGAAGTTTCAGCATTCCCCGGTGCATCAGGTTACGAACGGAATGATAGTTCATATCCATAATCTTACAAATCTCCTCGTACTTCCGCTGTTCCAAATAATATAAGGTGATGGCCTGACGCTGACGGCGTGTTAAGTGATTCATCAGACGAGCTACCTGAGCCGACTGCAAAGCATCACGCTCTATATGCAGGTAGTCATTCTCTACATCGGTAGTGGAGAAACAGAACTCATAATCTTCTGCAGCATCTTCGGTGGCAAAGTTCAACCTACGGAACTCGTCGAACAGACGGTTCTTCAAAGATATAATAAGGTAAGATGCGAAATTATTAATCACACTTTTCTCTGCGCGCTTGTTATAGATCTTCACGAAGACGTCATGAATACAATCCTTCAACAGCTCCTGGTCCTGTGTAATCTTCATGCCATAGTTGAACAGCATCTGTACATACAGATCATATAACTCTGCAAAAGCATGGTCGTTGCCAGCACAGAACTCATTCACAAGCTCACGGGTGCGTTCTTTGAGATGATTTGCCATACGGTAGAGATTAGTGTTCGTTTTAAGTAGTTTGTTTTCATCTGCAAAGATATGGAAAATTTGAGTAACCCGTGAGAAAAATCAGTTAAAAAAATGGGAAAAATTGGTATTTACCCGATTTTCCCCATTAAAACCTTATTTTTTCTTGATCCAGAAGATGCCTTTGTCCGTGAGCGTTACCGTCTTCTTGACACTTCGTAATCGACGGATTTCGCCCGTCGATTCGTCTATTTCGTATAAAATATAGGTGGCACCGTCGGGCAAGTTAACATTTAACGCACCTTTATTTATCCGATACAGCACCATGCCGTCAGCCCCTTCCAAGGCATAGGCATCACCAATTTTCGTCGGTTTCATCGAAGAAATACTAGTCAGGAATGCAGGATCGCGTACTGGGATGGCAGCACAAGAGCCACCAGCCATCAACGAAGCCCAGCACATCTCAGGATGCTTCTGAGCCGAGTAGATGACGGCCTTGCCATATTGCGTACGGTATTCGTTGACCGCCCGATACACATCCTCGAAGCGTGCACTGCCCGTACGTATCTTACGCAGATACTGGCGGGGAGCCATGTTCACGCCACCTTGAGGCGCATATTCGCCCTTGCTGTTATAGAACCACTGTTCGATGTCAATGATATCCACCACTTTTGAACGTACGGGATCCTTCAGAATCGCATCCTGCACGTCTTTGTTGACAGCCAGGTCGACCAGTACCTTTCCATTCTCCTGCTCCCATTCAGCAATGACGTCCAGCCAGAACTGTACGAAATGCAGTGGACCGGTAAACTCTTCACCTATAGAATGAATGACATTCGGCTGACCTTTAAAAGCATCCAAAGACTGGCGGATACACTGCCGATGCAGCGAGCGCATCGTCGGATTCGTAATATCATAGAATACGGTAGCTGTAAAGATGCGCTTATCGCCGGTGAAATTGACCGGCTCCAGGAATGCCGTACCATTGATATTGTTGGCCGTGCGCCAGGGGCAGTCTACCCAGTGAGCACCAGCCTCCAGGATATTATGTTGGAAATAGTGCTGGTTTTTCAGCAATATTCCGATGGATTCGGTCTTTTTAGCAAACTGCTGAAGTCTCCAGAAGTACCATTTGTTCAATGTTGTCAAGTCATACTTCGACATACCATCCCAAGCCAGTTCTTTGCCAGTACGTGCAAAAGGCTGCTCGTAGAAAGGAGCCCACGCATCGCCATTCTTACGGCGGATGCGTTCGTGGTCGTCACGTCGGCGATCCGTCCAAAGGCCGTAGTTCTGGCTGAACAGCAGCACGTGATGACGTTGCATCTCAGCGACCACCGAGTCGATACGGTCTGTGCCCCCAAGTCCTTCCTGTCCGGGCACGAAACGCGTCAGCGCATACTTGGCCTTAGCCATTGCCGCATCGGTAGTGCGTCCGTTCCACCAGGGCGTCTGGTGCTTACCACCAACCAACACCGCCCCGTCTTTGGTGAGCCAGGCGTTGGAGATGGTGTAGCTAGTATTTCTAGTAGGACTAGTATAACTAGAGATACTAGAGATACTAGAAAGACTAGAGATCCTAGAGAACCTAGAACAACCAGCAGTCTTGATATCCCCTTCAAACCGGGCAGAATCAATCCACATCTGCAAGGTGATACGTGGTTGCAGGGCTTCCTCCGCTAATTGGACAGCCTCTTCGATGGTGGGCGAACTGCTGGCATTGACAGGACGATGATAGATACGACATTGGGCATCGACATCACGCCCCAGGCGCTTCTCCAGCTGGGAGGCAAAGAGCGAATAAGGCTGAACATGCTCGTTCATCTGTCCATATTCTCCATTACCCTGAATCTGTCCCCAGCAACCATAGGAATGATTACGGTTCAGCGAATCAGGCGAGTAACAGAACAGACCTGCGGCCGTCGACTGCCACATCATACTGTTGGCCGTGCTCCATCCCGCACCAAACTTCTCCAGTTCCCAGTTCTTAAAAACGATGTCATTACCGTCAATGTTGACAATATCAAACAAGATGCCTGGAGCCCACGACGAGATGGCTCCGCTGGGACCGAAGGACTCATAGCTCTCACACTGTACGAAGGCGTTAGGACCAGGAGCCGTATGGCCAACGGCAAAGTCGTTGATACCATGTTCAGAGTAGCAACGCTGGAAAAGCACCATTTCACCGAAGGTCAAGAAGGTACGACGACGGAAACCGCCAATCTCGGAGATAGGGTCTAACGACTTGCAATCCTCAACGGTAATCTGGCTGGCCGACTTCTGTACGACGACGGCTGAGCCGGCAAAGTGGCGGAAATTCACCATGCGCACCCAGCAATCCTCCGCATCAGCCAGATAGACACCATCCCAGCAATGGTCTTCATCCAACGGCAGAGCATGGTTGTAGTCCGATTCAAGCGACAGATTCTCGACACCACAGTCAGCGATTACCCCTTGTTGCTCATAGATGATGGCCTTGGCTCCACCCCATCGACTCTCTATGCTCGACGTGATGGGCGCATTCAGCGTCAGTTCATGGCCGTTAACAGCCATAATTTGGCGATTCCAACGCAAGTCAATGTCACCAGGATGCCACGCCCAATAGCCCATTCGCTGACCTCCGCCAAACGACTGGCAACCGAGAGACTCTATCCATTCTTTGGTAGAAGGGCGGATGATGGCAAGACGTTGGCCTGGTTTTAAGGCGGAACTAGCGCCTTGTACGGAACAAACTATAGCGCCAGGATTGATGTCGGACACGGTTAACGTATCCTTGGCGAGTATCTCGCGCGTACCTTCTATATATAAGAGAGCACCGCGATCATAGCCTGTCTTGCGGAGGATGGTTTTGTCACGTCCGCTACCGCGCAGGACGACGCCACTGGTGCGGATGCGCAGCGGTTCACTCAGCGTAAAAGTGCCTTCACCGAGTAACACTGCTCCACGCAGTCCCGTCTGCTTGTCGGGCTTCTGACGGCTCACCCAGTCGATGGCCGCCTGTATGTTTGCAGCATCTTCAGCACCCGATGGCTGTACGTAAGTTGCCACCTTTACCGATGGAATGGCCTGTTCTGAACGATGATAGCCACAATATGAGTAATCCATCGGCACCTCTTGCGCCCTTACAGGGCTAAATAAGAAATAAAAAATAAAAAATAATAATACCGTCGGGCTTATGTTTCGATACCAAATCATGATAATCCTCTATTGTAAGTTTTTTCTTATTTTTTATTTTTTATTTCTTATTTAGGCGAAGCCGCCGTGCGCTTCATCCAGTTATCGCGTTCTTTCTTCAGGTCGTAGCCACGGGCGGAGAGCCAGTTGTTGGTACGGCCACGATATTTGTCGAACCAGAAGTGCTTGCCTTTGGAGTCGGCAGCATCCATCGCATACTCGCGAGCCTCCTTCAGCCAGATAAGCACCTGCTTTTTCTCGTATTCGGAGAGCGAGGGTATCATATCCTGTGTGGCCTGATAGTCGCGCTTCAGCCGACCGAAAGTCATACCGTCCTTGACAGCCTCTATCTGCTCTTCCGTCAGATATTGTGCCAGAGCCGATGCCAGTTCGAAGTGGTGCTTATAGAGATCAGCCTGCAGCGCATCCTGCTGCGTCTTGTCATACTTCGAGTGGATATCGTTCAGCAGGAAATAGCGGTTAGCGATGATGTTGCGCACATTCTCTGCCACCTGGGCATCGTTAAGCCCAAGGGTATTGACAATCTTCTGTGCGCGTCCCTTGATGGTCTCCACATACTGGGGGTCCTGTCCTTCGGTCTTGAGGGCTACCTGTGCGCTTGCTGTCAGGGTAAACAGCGAAAGTATCGCTGTGTACAGAACTTTTCTCATAAGCTTACATCAGTTTCCCCTTGGCTGCTAGCGTGTCGTAGTTGTTATTCAGGTTGCGCCAGTCAGTCTTGGTCTTAGGATTGATACCATTGATATATTTCTCGATATTGGTATAGCCATCACCATTGCAGTCTTTTACTGCATCAGAGGCGTCGTTGGGATTCAGACCGTACTGCTTCTCCCACTCATCAGGCATACCGTCACCATCCGTATCGACATAAGGTTCCCAAGCCCCGTACTCAGGATAGCCGCCCATCTGACGAGGATCGGTGATGATACCCTGCTTATAGGAATCCTTGGGCAGACGACGATATTTGAACAGTCCGTCAGGACCCATCGACTTCTGAGGATGCAGGCCCCACATGTCGCCATAAGGATTCTGCTTCACACCCGTTTTCTTCTCAATCTTTGCCAAGTTCTTCTCGTAGTCCTTGACATAGTAAGCCTGGCCCGTGCGAACCTCTTCGCAGATGCGCTGGTCAACGATATCGCGACAGGGGATGGTAGCACCAGCATTAGCCAAGACCCACTCATAGGCCTGTTCTGTACCCATGATCTTCAGATAAGGCATGTCAAACGGCTCGTCTGAGCGCATCAGAGCCAGCTCCGTAGCGTCCATCTCACCATCTTTGTCAGCCGTCTGGATACCACCATTCCAGTTGTCCTTGGTAACCTCAGGATAACCCTCCATGATGTTACCGTTTGCATAGATACGACCAAACTGCTTGAAGGGGAAGAGGTTCTTTGAACGGCTCTCGCTCTTCGTGATACGATGGCCTACAGGAGAATCCTTCGGTGTGAGGGGACCTGGCTTATAGTAGTTGTTGATGAAGTTGAACATCGATTTGTACTCACCGCCGTCGGCCACGCGATGTACCCAGTTATAAGTGACATTGTTGACAAAGTTGAACACGCCAGCCCATCCGATGCTGGGGTTACGACCGGTATTGTCGGCCCATAGGTTACGCATGAATGTCGTGTTCTCACCACCAATCGTCGAGCCGAAGGCATGGTTCCACGTGTCGAGTGCCTTGGCAGATATGGTGTTCTGAATGGTTACGTTCACCGTAGGCTTCTTCTCCATGGGTTTAGGCTTGCCGTCCTTGTCGAGCTCGTTCATGCTGTACATGTGGCGATAGAACGAGATATTCTCATCCAAGCCCCATTCGCATGAACAATGGTCAATCATGATGTTACCTATAGGATTACCACCAAACGAGTCCTCGCGGTTGGTGACCAGCGTCTCGCCACGACGGAAACGCATGTGGCGCACAATCACGTCGTGGGTGTCAACCTGGAATGACTCACCCGCAATGCAGACACCATCACCAGGAGCCGTCTGTCCTGCAATCGTAATATAAGGAGCGCGCACATAGATAGGCGACTTCAGTCGGATGATACCAGAGACGTTGAACACCACGATACGTGCACCACCCTGTTCACAAGCCCAGCGGAACGAGCCAGGACCATCGTCGTTGAGGTTCGTCACGGTCAGCACCTTGCCACCACGTCCGCCAAAGGTATACATACCACCACCCTCAGCACCTGGGAATGCAGGAATCTTGGCCTGTTTCAAGTCGTAAGGCATACCAGCCCAGGGCACATAAGGTCTGCCTGCTTTTGCTTCTTCTACTACAATAGGGAATGCCACAGCCCATGCAGAGTCAGCATGAGCCTTCCATTGTGCTTTCTGTTGAGCAACAAGCTGCTTGGCCTCGTCAGTCATGTCAGGATACTGTGCGCTGACAGATAGGCTCAAAGAAGCAGCCATCGCCATGAGAATCATTTTCTTCATATCGATATGTTTTTAATGTTTAATCTATTATTATGACGTTATAGGATTATATTTGTCGCCAATTAATTTGGTTTTTTCCTTGCTTAATATTACCTTTGCAGCCATGAAAAGGAAGACGATACTTTGGGTAATGATGCTGTGCAGCCTGGTGCTGACAGGATGTGACAAGCTTGACGATAGCAACGACGGGCTGGTGAGTGAGGTGCTGCCTGGCGAGTGGGCGTTCTCATACGTTATTCGTAGTGAGGTAGATCCTGGCTTGGAGTTTCACTATAAGCAGGTGATATTCAATACCGATGGAACATGTGCCATTACCTATGTAGACCACGAAGACGATGAGGGCAATCCCGTGATGGGAGCGCTACATGGCACCTATGTGGCCAACAGTGCCATGATACGTATCGTGAGCCACGACTTCGGTAGCGAGGAACAAGTGTTGCTGTGGCGCGTCGTCACGCTGTCAGCCAAGCAGATCGTAGCGGAATATGACTTCTCGACAGACGGTACAACCAGCATGACGGCAGTGGTCACGCTGGACAAGCAGAAGAGTTACTAACTACGGTTATTCGTTTTCTTCCGGAACTTCGCTGCGGTTGAAGGTGAAGTTCCTCGTAATCACATGATATGCTGAGAAATAACCCAGGCATCCGCCCGTGAAATTGGCAATGGGATTGGTGCCCGCATTGTCCATCACCTGCATGGAGTACAGATAGTCATAGGAGAGCTTGTCTATGGCTCGTATCTCCAGGCGGATTTGATCACCATCGCGCAGTGCATCGGAATCGCCTTTGTCCATATCACGCTCGGTGGTGCACTGGAACAGCTGTTGCAACTCTCCATTCTTATTGTTGTCGTCTTTCATGACAGCCCAGCGATAACCCACACCATTGCGATAGATGTGCATGAAGTAATAGCTATTCTCATCGGGCGTATCCTGTATGCGCAGGTCGGCAAAGAGGAATCGCTCTGTCAGCATCTTCTTCCACACGAAGCGGAAGGAATTCATGATGGGCTCTTGCTGCATGGTGGACGATGAGGTGAAATGTTTTCCGTCGACTTCGATGTCTATGTTATAGGTGTAGCCCACCTGACCCTTCAAAGAGGAGGTATAGTAACCATTACCTTCGTCGACCAGTATTTCCTTATCTTCCGAGTCCCATTTGTTGCAACCCACAACGACGGTAGCGCCTGTTACGTTATGGGCTTGGCGCGAGTTGTCGGTAATGTCCTGCGTCATGCTCAGCCGCACGGTTGTTCCATCCTGTGTAATCGATGCCTCAGCGACATAGAGCGGACTGACCTGACGGTAGTCGATGGGTATCTCCTTCTCGCAGGAGTAGAACAAGGAAACGAGTATAGTTAAAAGGAATATGTTCTTTTTCATCTTTTCACTTAGAATTTCAGGTTGAACGATACGGAGGGAACAATGCCGAAGAGACTGTACTGCTTGGCCTTGGTGCCACGCCCGTACTGGCTGTCCTCGAAGCGGATGAGGAAGGGGTTGTAGCGGTTGTACAGGTTGTAGATGCCGAAGCTCCATTCGCGTGTCAGCTTGCCGCTCTTCAGTTTCTTGCTCCATGTGGCACTCACGTCGAGACGATGATAGTCGGGGGCGCGGTAGCCATTGCGCTCAGCGTAATAGTAGATGAAGTTGTCGACAATCTGATACTTGGCACTGGGGGCGGTGAAGGCCTGTCCGGAGTTGTAGACCCACGTGGCATTCAGCGTCCAGGCATCGTTGAGCTGATAGGTGGCTACGATGTTGATATCGTGGCGACGGTCGTTGTTGGCATCGTACCACTGGCCCTGACTGATGCCGTCGATGCGGGTCTGCGACCACGATAACGTATAGCTGAGCCATCCCGTCAGCCGTCCGGTATTCTTGCGGGCACAGAATTCAGCACCATAGCCTCTGCCCTCGCCTGCCAGGACGAGTCGCTCTATCTCGATAGCCGAGGCGAAGCTGACACCATCGCGATAGTCAAGCACATTGTCGACATGGCGGTAATAGCCCTCCAGCGAGAAGTCGTAATCCTGCGAAGGCGTCATATAGAACAGACCCAGACTCACCTGGTCAGACAACTCGGGCTTGACCAGGTTGGAGCTGATGGTATAACGGTCGAAGGGGGTCGACGTGTTCTGGTTGCGCAGGGCGTGGATGTTCTGCGAGATGCGACTATAGCCGGCCTTGATGCTCCACTGCTCTGTGGGTTGGTAGACCATGCTCACACGGGGCTCGATGGTCAGGTGGGTCTTGACGGGCTTGTTCTTGCTGCGCTGATAAATCCACGTGATGTTGCCTTTATCGTCAATCTCGTAATAGTAAGGACCACCTAAGGCCGAGAAGGCTGTGAAGCGGACACCGGCAGAGAGCGTGAACTGCTTGACGGGAGTGTACTGCCAGTTCAGCCAGGCGCTGTTGTCCCACGCCTTACGCTGTTCCTTCTCATGGTTTTTCCAGCGGGTCCACTCAGCTGACTTGACATCGGTCAGCATAGACTGCAGACCGGTGTTCAGCTCATGCTTGCCGAACACCAAGCGGAAGTTCTGGCGCAGACCTGCATGGCGGATATGTCCGAGATAGGCAATGTTCAGACCTAAGAAGCTGATACCATTGTCTGTATCGTAGGATGAAGCGAAGAGGGTCGTCTGCGAGGTAGACTGTCCGCGGAACTGGTGCAGCCATGACAGGCTGCCCGCCATGTTGGTCCATTGCATATCCGCCGTTTCGGAAAGTGCCGTCTTGTCGTGACTGGCAAAGAAAGAGAGGAACAGACGGTTGCGCTCGTTGAACTTATAATCCAGCTTCAGATTGGTATCGAAGAAGTAGAGCGAATTGTCGCGGTAGTCGGTCATCTTAAGGAAGAGGTCGGCATAAGAGCGGCGGATATTGAACAGCAGTCCTAGCTTATCCTTCACCACGGGACCCTCGATAGAGCCCTTGGCCGAGAGCAGACCGATGCTAACATTGCCTCCCCAGCGGTCGGTACGGCCCGTGCGACCAACGATGTCGAACACAGAGGCGGTGGCACTGCCATACTGAGTGGGTACCAAGCCTTTGTAAAGGGTGGCACCAGCCAGCGCATTGTCGTTGAAAGCGGAAAAAAGGCCAGCCAGATGGCCTACGCTATAGACGGGAGCCTCGTCATAGAGGATGCCATTCTGGGCTGATCGGCCACCACGCACCTGGAAACTGCTGGAGGCATCGCTCTCGGACTTGACACCCGGTAACAACTGGATGGAGCGCATCACGTCGACCTCGCCAAAGAGGGCGGGTGCGGAGGTCAGCTCCTTCATCTGTATCTGTTCGGCACCAATCTGGACGGACCCCAGGCGGCGCTGTGCATTGTTGGCATTGACTATCACTTCCTGCAGCTGTTCACCCTTCACCGTCGTGGTATCTTGGGCCGCAGCTGCCATAGGCAGTAGTGCTATCAGCAGTATGCTAAGTCTTTTCATGGCTACAAAGGTACGAATAAGCGAGCGAAAATGCAAATAAATTTGCAATTTTCCGAGCGTGAGTACCTAAGAGACGAAGTCTCAAAGGTACGAATAAGTAAGTGAAATGCCAAATTTATTTGAGCATTTCCACCTAGTATTCCCTCAGAAAGACCGCAGTACGGTAACAGAAACACTCCAGTACGGATGGTCCGTACTGGAGTGGCGCACTATCTGAATCAGCGTGAGAACCTATCTCTACCAGTTGTACTGTTCTACGAAGCCATCGAAAGAGAGGTGCGAGAGGCCCAAATCGGCCAATACTTCCTGAATAGCGATGATATCCTGAGGCGAACAGAGCCGATCCCCTCGCCTGCGTTCAAAGTAGCCCGTGCGTCCGAATTGTTGTTTCAGTCGATTCATAAACACGTTATACTGGCGGGGCAACATCTCCTCCTGCATGCCTTCAAAGCCACGGGCAAAGACCACAGGCACATCAGGACTGTAGAACTCGCAGTTCTCAGAGGGCTGAGTCCGTTTAGGATTCACGATTCTAACGATTCTAGTGCTATCGTCGAGCACTTGCATAGCTCTCTGGCGCAGACAGTGGCTGGCCATCTGACAGTCGCTGACCACACAAAACGAATAGCCATTAGGTACATCCTTTAAATTGATATTACTCATGATCTTGATGATAATATAAAATTAAACCATATCTGTTGAGCCTCGGTCAGTACATATTCCAACTTCTTGACTCCAAAGTAGTTCGTGAGCCATGTTGCGATATCCTTGGTCGGCCAGTTCTCCACCCCCACACGACAAGCCATGTGCTTAATCAAGTGTCGCTCTATATAAATCCGCAACACCTCAGTGGCAATATACTCTTCCACTTTGTATTTCCTTTGGTAGTGGTAAATGAACTCACCGTAATATCGTTGACGCAGCTCTCGGTCATCAAAGGTCCTTCGCAGTCCGTCGCCTATCCGTTTTAGGGCTTCTTCGTTAGGACGCACGTGGAACTTAGGCACATTGCCTGCCAGCAACACTTTCATGTTGATGCCATTCTGATGGATGCGCAGGTTCTCCGATATCCTATCCCGATCGTTGTTGTTAGCCACAGCGTTGGCTCTACAGTTGAATACCCTACTCTCCACCGTTGGCTCTATAATCTCCTGATGGGGTGTCGGTTGAAACCTGTCAGGTATTAATGGAGTCATAAATGCCACCATCTGCCCTGTATCCTTGTTGCGTACGATGCGGAAGGCATCCGACTGTTCTATCAGGTCAACCAACTCCGAATCCTGTTTAAAGCCCAGTGCTGTACGCAACTTATTGAAGTTCTCCTGTGGATAGGCCAGTGTGACGGGGTCCATATATTCAATGGCCCCGTCGAAGATATATCGGATTTTACCGATAGTACTCCACGACAGTCGTTTTGCCCGCCAGTGGCGATTATAGCTTCTGGCAGCTGTTGCAGCTAATGCTATGTCTTCTTTCTGTCTCATTCAATGATATATATCTTCTAAGAGGCCTACCAAGGCCTCTTTCTCTTATATATATTTTTATTTATAAAATAAAACCGTAAATATAAAGTAATCATCGGTATTTCCCGAACTTCAGATTCCGATTACAAAGGTACAAAGAAAAGAAGAAACCGCCAAATAAAATCCTCGCAAAATCATGCGAGGATTCATTTATTTGTCATAATTTTGAAGGAGGAGGGTTATTCGCCCTCCTTCTTTCTTCCTATATTTACATTCGTATTACCGGTCACCTCCGCATTGTTACCACCGCCATAGACGTTGCCGCGGATGTCGGCACCGAGCACATCATATTTCTTATAGTAAGTGACTCCACCAACAGCTTTTCTATCAGCATCACAAGTTCCATTTGCCACACTCGGGGCATGGTATTCGTAAGGATCAGCGGTTGTGCCTGAGCCTGTACGAGTATAGAAGGTGCTTACATCGACTACATTGGTCGTACCGACTTTCAAATCTTGGTTGACGAGCATATAGACCTCCGTTGTCGTACCGATGTTCACCTGGGTACTACCCTTTACTGGAGCTGCGTTACCGCCACCAAAGACATTGTTGATAACACCCATCTTACCCTTCACATGAGGAGGTAGGGTTACACTATGGTCCGCTATCGTCTTGGTTTCGCCAGCATAATTGGAATAGTATTGGGTCTGTTCTTCAGAATCTTTGTACGTCTTCGTCTGGGCTTCCGATTCGGGATCCGCCGCTACATTGACATTCACCGTCGGGTCACCCACCATGGTTGCCGTCGAACCATAGCCACCACCATAGATTTCACCGATACTGGTAAACGACTTGACGTTCACCACGGGATCCTTGTAAACCTTGGTCGTACCCGTCTCAATGATAGAACCGTCGTCGTTATAGCCATAGACAGAGTAAGGAGCCTCGTTACCACCGCCATACAATTCACCAATGATGATGGGTTTACAACCCGTCTCCTCGATGTTCACCTCAATGGGTCCACGGATGGTACCGCTCTTGTTATTACCTCCGAATACACGGTCGAACCTACCGTTGGTGATGTTTAGTGTTACACCGCCCTGGATATCAGCCGCCTCAGCACCACCATAGGCGGCAGTCAAGCCTGGAATACAGGCCATATACATTTTCGCGTCTGCATCCATCGGAGCGCTCTTTCCACCGCCATAGACATCGCCAACGCGGAAAGGACAACACGGAGTCTCACTGTTTGCCTCTGTTTTCTCCTCCAAGAGGGTGATGGCTGTCTCGCGCACATTACCCTTGGTATTCGAACCACCGAAGACATGGTTAATCAGACCACCATAGACGTTCACAGAAGCTTTACCTGAACCATAGACATACTTGCTTACAAATGTTGTTCCACTCTCACCTTGCGTTCTCTTTTCTTTGGTGTTATAGGTCTCCTCCTCGGCAGAATAGTCATAGAATCCCACATTGGCACCAGGGTTATCCTGCCACGTGGATCCTTCGTCGTAGGTAATCTGATCTTTACCATTACCACCACCGAACAGTTCGTCGATCTCGTACGTACCATTCACGGTAACCTCCGTAGCTGGTGTCGTGGCCGCATTACCACCACCATACACCTGCTTGATACTTGTGCGTTCACAACCATCGATAATCACCTTCGTAGAATAAGTTGTATTCTTTCCATCGTAGCCGTCTTCAGCAGTTGCAGCCCCAGGACCTTTAGGCAAGTAGGCAGCCATGTTACCACCACCATAGACGGCATTCACATCGAAGCGACCCACCTTCTTGGGCTGATGGTCTGCTTCTACATTTTCATCGGTTCCTGCTATCTTCGAGGCTAGAGCATTTTGCGTCGCATAAATATGCACGGTTACATCTTCCTGTGGTGAACTGTTCACATTGTTACAACCGAAGATGTTACCCTTCACAATACAGCCCTTGGCATTATCAGCCACATCTTTATTCAGTTCAACGGTAACGTTCTTCGAAACAGCAAACCTCACCTGATCGACTGGAGCCTTGCCTCTGGTACCCATACAGCCGCCATAGACACTCTGATGAATCGTACCGCCAATCAGGTTGACCTTTATATAGCCATGATCATTGCCATCCTGCATCTTACCGTACTTCTCATCGGTAGCACTTGCGAAGAACGTTCCTACAGAAGCGATACGTCCACCACCATAGACAGAACCATGCATCGTTCCACCTTGGATATTCAATACCACATTACCACCGACGGTACCAGCAGTCAGTGCTGTAGGCGAACCTTGACCACCACCGAAAACATTACCGTCAAAGCCTGAGGTAGTACCATCCGTCACAGAGCCTATGACAACATCTCCACTGATGGTTGTCGTTGCATTGTTTATCACATGGCCATCCTCGCCACCGCCATACACAGAGCCATACACCCTGCCGCCAGACACGTTGACGGTAGAAGAGGCTACGTTCGTCACCGCGTTGAAGAAGATACGCTTGTCACCCATACCGGCACCATAGATATGCCCAATGGTTGGGTTCAAGAGAATATCCTGCTTATTGCGGGGCACACCGACTGTTCCATCCGACATCGTGACAGAAACATTACCCAGCACGTCGGACATCTCACAGCCGCCATATACATTATTTAATATATGTCCACCCGTGATTTCCAGTGTAGCATTGCCCTCCACGCATCCTGCCGAGAATAGCCACTTACCCTGCGCATAAGGATAATATCCTGAACCACCGGCAAACACATTACCATAGAAGGTATGGCCGTCAGTAGCCTTACGGTTACCACCTTCCGAAGATACGTTATTCGCATAGTTGCCATTTTCGTCCGCATACTGGTCGTAAGGAGCACCATCATCCACATACGTCCAGTGGTTGGTGGGCTTCAATGTTTCTGGAGACTCTGCAGTCCATTCCTCCTGGGTATAAGCTGCCGTCTTTCCCTCGCCGCAGCCAATCTGTCCGCCTGCTATCGTCACCTTGGTATCGTTTAGCACGTGTCCACTCTCGCTACCACCATAAACGCTACCCATGACGAGGGCAGAGCCGCTGATGGTTACATCCGTTTGATTGTAGTAGGCGCTAATCTCTACATTAGGATATTCTACAGGATCCTTCGTATCGCCTCTTCCTGCTCCAAACACATGACCATAGTCATCTGAACCACCACCAGCCGTCATCTTCGCACCAGCTACACCTATAACGCCACCACTGATTACTACCGTACTTTTGCCTGTACCATCAGCACATTCTTTAGGTTTTCCTACTGGCAGTTGTGCATCAGGATGATCGGTGTTGTATGCATTATCAATAAAAGAAGTATAAGTTCCCACAGAGCCCATGGCGCCACCGCCATACACGTTATGTACGATATGTCCTCCATCAATGGTCACATTTGTATTTCCTTTAACGATGCCCGCATTGAAGTTATAATACGTCTTGGTTATCTCTTGGGCGTCAGTTTCTTTATACGTATCTGTACCGCAGCCGCCACCATACACATTACCACGGAAAAGATAGCGCGGACCCGAATATTTAATACCTTGATAGGTAACCTCTTCACCCGATTCAATACCTATCGTTCCGCTATGTACTTTGACATCCGTATCGTTGAGCGTGTGACCATTCTCACCACTACCATAGATAGAACCCTTAATCTGCGGGCCACCGGTTTGGTCGTTTGTTTGGCCAATCACCACCTCCGTCTTATATACCCACGCCATACGGTCGTTAGGATCGATGGCAGGATTGCCTTCGGGAACAGTCACATCACCTCGTGACGAACCGAATACCATACCATTATCCTGACCTGTTGTACCGATGGTACCACCCGTGATGGTGACTGAAGTATTACCACCAGTAGTATTTGCTTTACGGGCTGTTGGCATTCCTGTCGTGTTGTCATAGTCAAACTCGCCCACCGAGCCGTAGGCACCACCTCCATAGACATTATGCAGAATAGTGGGATTACCGCTAATAGAGACTGTGGTATTACCCTTCACCAGTCCGGCTGTAACATTTTTTTCTTTACCTTTACCGCCGCCATAGACGTTGCCATATTCCGCGCCACCATAATTTGCGGTACCGATGGTACCGCCATTAACGGTTACGGAAGTACTGCCATTGACGCCAGACTCCTCTCCACCGCCATAGACACTCTTGCCGACTTTCATCACCTTTCCATTTTCATCGGCTACTGTATTACCGTTGATGATAAGAGTCACGTTGCCAGAGACTTCGCCAAGCCCAGCAAGGGAGATAGGCGTGTAACACTTGTATTCATTATCTGCTACACTCCAATATGTTGGTGAACTGGTAGTAGCTTGTCCACCATTGTTATCGTTAGTCCAACGATAATAACGATCTACACCGTTGTCTTTGACATATTCCAAAGAACCTTGTTCATCAATCTGACCAGCCTTGTTGCGATGCGGAACACGTACACTGGCATCACTCCTATCGTGCATTCGGAACCGAGGTATTTCGGCAGAATATCCACCACCGAAAACGGCACCCTTCACTTGTGTGTTTGTCAATGTAGAATTAACATCACCATCAACATTTCCCAGATTGCCACCACCATAGAAATTATTCTCAATGGTGCAATTCGTCAAGTTATTGGTAACGGTACCCGTAGTAGTAGTACCGAACTGTGCCCAATATATGAACGTTCGCGCTACACAATTTGAATTAAGTCCATTGGACGAGTTGAAAACCTCAAATTCGAAAAGGTCATGATAACCTTTATTCGTATCATATTTGGGGTTGTTGCTATTCGTGTTTAAAGGGTTAAAATCAGGGAATTTGTAAGTAGAAGCTTTCCAATTGCTAGGCCAAGCAGTGTCACTATCGTACATATTTTCACGATAGTAACTGGTGCCGCCATTACCTCCACCAAAGAACTTACCAAAGATGGTATTATTGGCTGTTGTCTTAACGGTTTTTCTGACGCCATCCGTTTTGGTCATCGGACCAACCTTCGGTCCTCCACAATACGTATCATAGACGATACTGTTATTAATCGTAACATCGATACTGCCAGTTACAGGTTTCGCAGCATTAAGTCCTCCACCATAGAAATTGTCTATAATAGCGTGGTCTATCTTAAATGTAACATCGCCTTTAACCGGCTCATAGCCTGCTCCTGCCAGTGTGCCAAAACGGCCACCATTGATGTAACAGTGCGGATTGTCTGCAACAACATCTTTATTAGGATAATAGATTCCAGAAAGGTAGAACTCAGGGAATTCGCCACCGATTGCATTTACAGCACAATGGCGAAGTGCATCACCATCAGGAGTAGCATGATAACCTGGAGTAAAACGCCTGATTCTGAAGTTGCCGCCCAACAAGAAGTAACTGGTAGCTTTCTTTGGACCATAGCGTACCACTAACTGCTCGAAATGTCCACCATTGAGAATCACGGGAGCTTCCACCTTATTGATATCTTTAGAATCGAACTCGAACTGCGTAGTATGCATGAACGATGTTTCTGTAATCTCAAAATGTCCTTGTGGAATAAAGATACCTATGGCGTATGCCTTCTCATCCGTTCTTATGGCCAGACCTAACTCTGGGACTGGCAAGAAATCGAAACGAACGGGATGAATACCTGGTCGACTAATATTTTGACGAAACTGGAATTCCAAGCAGTAGTCGGGCTCGTTATCCATATCCGCATCTATACTCATAATGGTAAATGGACGCCTTTTAGTCGTCGTATTATTACCAACACTTGCATCACGGTTCTTCACCTGAACGTTTCCAACAAGTACTATCGCTTGATCATAAACCGTTAATGCGGAATTTTCAGTTAGTTGACCAATGGCTTCTTGCAGTGTGGTTTGAACCGTTTGCCCTTGGAATGTGGTTGGCAAAGTGCCAGCAGGCGAGAAAGCTGTTCCAAACTCTGCTGTTGTTGCTTCGGCTCCTCCAGAAGCTACATTTACTCGATCCAAACTATGATCTTTGTTATGCAGATAGACAGCCTTACCCCAATAAGCTTCAATCGTGATGGCAGACACCCCTTCTGGTACATAGAAATAGCCACCTTGGGCAAACACACGTCCGCTCTTGCTGTAGAGGTCCTTATTGGTACAATTACGATCGGCAAAGTTAAAACCGTCCTCCCAAGGTTTTCCAGATGTATCATCGGGGTTTACGTCACCAGAAGATACAGAGCCGTTAGCACTCACTGCATAGCCCTTGAAAGACCCTGGGTTACCTCCCGTAATAGATGTGACCTTCCATCCAGTCACCACGTAGTCTTTGTAGTTACCAGCATAACGATTATCCCACTGGGTAGCCGCATCTGCCGATTGGTTACCAAACACCTCATTATAATAAGGCAATTGAATCTTGGCATAACAATAGTCATGGTTCAATGTATCCATATCCATTACAATGACTGATGGCAAACTAACAGATGTTTCACCAGTACCCGCGTGTTTAGCACCAGCTTTGACGGTGACACTGATTGTTCCAAGTTGTTTACCCTGATACGGATCAGCCATTGTCCTGACAACCTTTTGCTTGGTCTTGGGGTTCCACGCATATTCGGTGTCCTTATTGATAACAGAGGGATAGTATCTCCATTCCTTCAAAATGGGATAAGGAGCAATCTCAGGGTCAAGCACCCACTTGGCTATGCCAACTTCCTCTACATCAGCATCAGTCGGGACAGTTCCCGATGTTCCGCTGATCCACCATGTACATAGTTTCTTGTTACTATTCAATATGCTGCGATAGTACTCAAAGCGGGTCAGATATTCCTCATCAGCAGGCAAAGAACAGTAATAGGCATCAAAATTGGCGTAATTGTCATCAAAGGTTACATCCTTTCCATTGCGGTAATAATTATAGTTATTGACACCTGTGGTTCCTGCATTGCTTATGACTTGACCTCCATAGACAGGCTTCATGGATGATGCACCAGTGATATTGCCATAGAACATACAGTTCATCACCATCGTTTTGCAGTTGCTCATCGTTGTAGCCTCATCATTATATCCCACAATGCCAGCTGCGCTGCTGCCGCCAGAGACGTTGGCATAACTATAGCAGTTAATGACACGGGATTCTCCCTTGAGCCACCCAACGAGGCCACCAACATAGTTGGAACCACTAACACTGCCAGAAAGCACGCCACAGTTATAGATGCGTGTGCTGCCATCGGCCTCGTTACAGATAGCACCAACGTTAGTGCCACTAGTGATATTGACGCTTTTGAAAATGACATTTTTAATGGTTGCTCCCCTAGCATATGCCACCAAAGCAACATTTTGGCCGTTAAGTGTATTCATCTGTCCGTCGATGATTCCAGTGAAGCGGGCATCGGAAGTGCCTACAGATGACGTGAAAGTAAAGTCACTGGCCAACAAGTAATGACCATTCATATCAAGAAACTCATCGGAACTATGTACCACCGTTGGTTGAGAAAAACGATCTAACTTAATGCTCTGAGTAGCTTGGGATTCCAAATCAAAGGTAGATAATCCACTATAGTTTGTAATGACCGTCTGATGGTCGAAGCGTGGCATCAGACGCAGGTTACCTTTCTTATCTTGCACCGCAAGGAAGGTGGCATTGGTAATGTTCTGCGTAGTTTGGTCATAACCTGTGACTGTCTGCTTGGTGGCAATATTTTCAAGAGATATTGTGCTTGATGTACCCTTCCATGCGCCACCATCAAGGTGTGACCCTGTGGTGTTGGCGGTAAGATATTGGTTTTGGTATTGAAAGTTGAATATCTGTATGTTATAAGGGTCAAAACCGTTAAGTCCTGCTGTGTAGTTTTCGTTATCGGTCACCGTCTTACTCTTAGCCTCAGCCTGAGCACCTGACTCACCCTTATAGCGATAGCCCATCTCGCGGTCGATATTAAAGTTAGGCCGCAGATACCACTGGGCTTTGTTGTCGCTGCCAGATTCGAGGGTGGTAATAGAAACATCTGTTCCGTTGGTTGTCGTAATCAACTTGTCGTTCTGCTTCAGCAAGAATGTGGCATTAGGCAGTTCTCCCTCAGTAGAAGAACCCGTAAATGTGTTTGCATATTGCGACTTCACCGTATAGGTGACATAGAAGTCGGTCTTTACCTTATCAGGCTGAACAGCCCACCCGTGTTCCGTGAAGTGATCATAAGGACTATCAGCAAGTGAGGTAGAATTATGTGTGTATCTATTTGTCGTAGCCTTTGCATCTGCATCATACACTATAATTTCTTGGTCGCTGACAGTATATTTATGATAGCCAGTTGTCTTAGTAGCTTTAGGATACCAATGGTATCGCTCTACCATCGGGCTGTTATACTCCTTCAGTTTTTCTGTCTGATCGAGAGGGATACGCATAATTTCCCATCCATGCTTATCCAAGAGGATAACTTGTGGCTCAAGAGACACCTCTTCGAAAATAAACTCACCTGTGCCCATAGAGATGGTTTGGAACCAGTGGTTGATTTCTGCCAAGGTCTTGTCTTTGGGGTTGTCATCCCAGTTAGCAGCATATGCCCATGCCTTATAGCTATGCCAACCCTTACCGGTTAGGGTTGTATTGTCAGCTTCGGGAGGAGTATCTCCACCAACGATATTCTTTACAGTTGGATTATTCTTCCAATACTGTTCAAAGCTATTGACGGTACGTCTTGCCCCATCAATTTCCTCAAGAGTAACCAGTTTTACCTTGCCTAACGAGGTGCCAATCAGCATATATTCTGTAGGAGCAAGAACGGCGATATTGGGTTTAGTGTTTGGAAAGGTTTGATTCTCGTATGTCACACCCGTCACCACATTAGCATAGTCTGTAGGCTTATATGTACGCAGATAGGTATGGCCTTCGTATTCCTCGGTATCACTAATCTTAATCTTTTGGTTTTGGTAAGACTTCACTATTACGTGGTAAGGGTCAACACCTGTTCCTGTCAAATTCGTACCGTTGTGATTACTAATGATGTACCACAGCCAACGGCTACGGGTAGAGGCACCGCTTTCCAACTGTGCATTCCAACGCTCATCACCATATACATAGAGAGCGAAGTCACCATTGTTATAAGGATACATCGCCTTACGGGGTGTGCCCATCACACCATCATTACCATCTTCTTGGTTGAAGTATTCACCATCGAATCGCATCATGTAGGTCTTGCCACCCGTGATGTCAATAGCATTGCTGACGTCATAGGTGACATAAACGTTGGATCCCCCAGTGACTTGGGATAGCAGCGTTACCTCTGTGTTTGTATCTACAGTGTAATAAGTATTATCGCTTGTGGTTGCAGAAGTGTAAAAATGGTATGTTGACACCAACGGGCTGATCCACTCGTCAGGCAGGGTTAGTCGCGATGCTGTGTGTGAAAGAGGACCTGCAATAAGTTTGTTTGCCTTGTCGATGAGGTAGTAGTTGAGGGTAGCTGTTTCGGGATAGACCTGCACTTGAGCATTAGCAGTTCCTGCAGCAGTCGAGGTGCTGATGCCGAAGTTGTCGCCATCACGGGTGATACGATAAAGGCCTGTGGTGCCTGTGGCAGCAACCAGCTCCATTTGCTCGTATTGGTTGATATCGCCAGGTGCGCTACCCTCCAACAGAATGAAATGGTAGTTGGTAGGCGAGTTAGATAATGTTAACGCTCCCGTTCCAGTATTGTATTCTATATAATTGTTGGTTTGAGAATTCTGTATCTGTACAGCGTAAGGATCTTGACCGGTGATATACCAAATTCTATTCTGAGTTTTCTTGTTGGCATCGGTGTTTTCATGAGCCAAGGTGCCTTTGTTATCATAGATATATTCGCCGTTCACCTTGACATTCAGGATGCGAGCACCTTGCAGGTGCAGTATCTTGTCAGCATCGGTAAGGTGGTCGGTGGTATAACGGACATAGATGTTTGCACCACTTTCAAAAGGACGATCATCGGTCTCGTTATCACCGATAAGTTTGCTTGCATCGTAATCTCCACTGAAGGAGTAGAACGTCATCGTCTCATTCCTCAGATACGGGCTGCGGATAGCTTGTGGGATATCGGTATAGCTCGTAAGTTTTCTTCCTACCAGTTCGGGGGTGGTTGTGGTGTATTGGATGGCAATGCGGTTGTCTTTATCTACAATATTATAAGTATAGTTGTAAGTGAGTGGTGTCAGGGTGAGGTCGCAGCGGGTATATTTATTTCCTTCGTATGCTCTATAACGTGATTTGCCACTGCCACGGTTGATGTATCCATGACCATTCGCATCCACGCCATTAGTATTAGGAGTTTCTGTAGCACCATCGGTCACAATAATACGATAGGTTCCTTCTGTTCCGCCAGGCAGCAGCGCAAAAGCCCATACCTCGGTATCCTTTGCTGTTGCAATATCTTTTCGCAGACGGATGTCACCATAGTTACTGCCTTTACATAGATAGAAATCTGTCAACTTTCCATAGCTGCCAACAGATTTGCCACTTTTTGTCTGGATGGTTATCTGATAGGGGTCAACGATGTTGAATCTCCAACAGTAATCAGCATCAGTAGGAAGAGAGTTATTGCTCGTAAACGATGTATTAGGGTCGTTATTGTAGTCTGTTTGCTGCAAGTACCAATTACCATCTGCCTTGATACGATAGATGCCGCCATCGTGGATGTTGATGGTATTGAAAGCGGCCTCGTCTATCTCGTAGGTGACATAAACATCGATGTCATCGGTTACATCTAAACCTTCATGCAATGATGGATCATTATTGAAGGTATAAGCCTTAGTGGTAGTATTGTAGGACACGTCACCCTCAGCATAGTACTTCCAACCCTTTGCCAATGGGCTCTTGTACTGGTCGGGTACACCTATCGTTTCAGCATTACTGGTAAACTTCAATGCCTCAGTACGGTTGGTGGTCAGCTGACCATTATTGTTCAACCTACCAAGGTTAATGATATGATAAGTGGTAGTGTATCCCCAGACTGTATTTACTCCCAGCACCAACATCAGGAGCAGGAGGAATATAGATAATATCTTCTCAGTTAGAATTTTATTCTTACTCATATCTTATGTCAAATCATTGTTCTTATTTTATTGCCAATTTCTTGAGGTGACGACCATCGGTGGTCTGTACGATGAAGATGCCTGCATTGTTGATGCGGGTCTCAACGGTCTCACCTGGTTCGATGGTGAAGGTGTCGAGGGTGATGCCAGTAGCATTCACGATACGTACCTCAGTGGCCTCACGGAGATGCGACTCTACGATAATCTTCTTGCGCTTAGCAGTGATGATCAAGTCGTAAGCCTTATCGTCCGGATTCAGCTCACTGTCGTTACCCTGCAGCTGTGTCGTCTCGTTAGAGAAGACGATAGAGCTGGCTCTCTTCGGAGCTCCATTTTGTGCAGGTGCTGCTATGAAGTACGGACGGAAGGGCACAGTCAGAGCACCGTCATCCACCTTCTTATAGCTGTTGCCTCTCTTATCCACCTCTGTATCGTCGCTATTCAGCACGTAGGCCACACCCTCGAGGGTCTTAGCAGTAAAGTTAGTGACGAAGGCATAGCCATCATTGGTTTGAGCCGCAGCTTTTTCAGCAATCTCATCATCACTCACATGGACGGTCTCACCCTTTTCCGAGACGAAGGTAATCACCTGAGCTGAGAGCTTCGCTGGGGTGGTAGCCTTAGCCGTCTTAGCCTCGAAGTTACCGCTGAGGTCGAACTCGTAGTAACGCTCACCCGGGAATCCGATGATGTACGGTGTGGCACAAGCCAGACGCGGATATTTTGTATAAGTCCTACTAGAACTATAGTACGTGCCTGGATACTTGTCCTGGTTCATATCGTCATAGTTGTTATACTTATAATAGTAATCCCACAGGAAGGTGTTGGTGTACTCCTTATCCGTAGTGCCTTGCTCAAGCTTGTTGAAGTTGGCCACCTTCACTGCATCCGTACTATTTCCGCTATCAATACCTGTGAAGTGTCTCAACCAGTATTCGTGACCCTTCCAGTTGTCTTCCAGATTATAGAAGTGCGTTATCTCACCCTTCGAATTGGTGGTGACCATCTCGGCAGTGAACGGCAGGCTGATACCTTCCCATCCGGCACCGTTGTCTATGAAGCCCGAGCCGTCAGCTTTCTTTCTACCCACATAGTTGTCAGGGGTACGCTGATACCACATACGATGCGTATCGTCGAACCAGTACTTGATAGGTGCATTGAAGTCTTCCTTATCTACCAAGAAGTGGTCGCGCACAGCCTGATATGGTTTTCCGTCAACATTCGTCTTCTGTACCCAGTGTCCACGGATGACGTCTGTGACAGGAGCCACGGTATGATAAGTCGTTTTGACTTCTGCATAAGCCTTGTCTGTCAACTTACCAGCTACCACGGTATTCGTCTGTGTAGCCTCATCAGTAGCCGTACCTGTATAAGCAAGCAGGTTGCTGGTCAGATCGACATTGGTAAAGTCGGTCAGTCCACCATCGTCGAGCAATGGAGCATAGAACTTATCACCATTCCAGCCCTGTTGATAAGTGGCATCGTTACAGCCTGTAAAGTCAATGGCCGTCATGCCCTCGTAAGCCTTCACGTTAGCATCACCCTTCTTCGTCTTGGCGAAGATAGCGTTCGGGTTGAAGTGAGCCACACTCATGGTCTTACTACCAAAGTATGCCGGAGCACGGAACACACGGTTTGTGGCATCAACAGCCGATGGTACATCCTCGTGGCTGACGTTCTCCACATGACCATAGTTCAGCGTCTGTCCGAAGAAGAGATAATCGTCTGGCCACTTCGGAACATATTGTAACTTACCATTTGCATCAAGCACAGGATTACCATTTTCATCGGTTCGCAGTCGTTCATCGGCCCCGTCAGGAATCGTTCCGTTAGCATATACGAAGTCACCATCCTTATAGCGGTCTGTGACATACTTGGAACCTGAAGTCAACTTAGCATTCGTAGGAGTCTCTGGCTCCGAAGTGTTGGTGCCCACATAGTAACGCTTGTTCAGATAGAAGCCGTTCAGGTCATATGTCACCTCACCGTTGTAGAAAGCCCGGTCAGTCTTGCGGGTCGGAATGCCGTAAGTGCCATTATGGTTGGTGTACTTCTTATCGGCTGCAACGTTATCATCTTCATCATAGTAGCTGTTTACGATGCGTACAGGACGTGTAGAGTTAACTGCTATCGTAGGACTTCCGAATACGGGCTTTGCCGTCTTCGCCACTGCACTTGTGCTCTTTATCCAGCAGTTCTCTACATAGCCGTCACCCGTTTCTGCCACACCGGCACTAGTGAATGAACCAGTAACACCAAGGTTATAGACATCACCACAGAGATGGTTGATGAACGAGTGGTCAAGTCCGGTAATCGTATGTCCATCACCATGCAGCGTAGCACTGAAGCACTCGCCATCGTTGTTAGCGATAGGAGTCCATGCCGTACCTGTATGGTCGAGGTTGGTACGCAGGAAGAATTCCAAGTTGTTTCCACCCCGTATTCTGCTGTCCAGAGGCTGGTGACCATCTATTGCCGTATTAGCATAGGTCAGGTCAAACAACTGTTTCAGCAGGTCGAGACCATTCTTGCTTTCCGCTGTCTCATGGCCTTGCTCATCCACCACCTTATAGTTGTTGATATAGATCTTCGGAGCATAGTCCACATCCTGATGATCAATGAAATAGTGGTGCTGCGTATCGCCCATCACCTTCTTCAGGTCATGGTAGTTAGCCACCTTAAACTGTACAGGATTCGAATAGGTCTTACCGAGATAGGTCTTTGCATAATAGGCAACCCAGTAGCCATTCTGGTACCAATACATCGGAGTCTCGTTGTTACGGAATTCCTGTCCATTGGTATGCGTCTCTGCATCACTCTGGTTGGTGAAGAGTTCCCATCCTGATTCTGTTACACGGTAGGCACCCTCCGAGAAGGTAGGAGTCTCCAATACCACCGTTGTACCAGGCAGTACGACAGACGGATCCTTGAGTTGGTCTATCTGAGGTACACCACTCTTGAAGTTGATGTGGATGTTCACGATATGACGCTCACTGATAGGAGTTACATTCAGACCAGAGGCATCACTCTCCTCATACTCGTAGAGGTAGATAACGGTGATGATTTTCTCCTTCGAGAGGTCGTAGATGTCCGACTCATTCGATACGTAGAGCGTGCTCACCTCGGTAGGTGAGGTGCCATGGATGATAAAGCCTGTCTGTTTGTTGACCAAATCATTATAACCATTTTTGTCATTATCTTTACTCTCGCGAATGATGACACCCTGATCAACATCCTGACCAGAAGTAAATGTTTTCACTGCCGGTGAATCATCACCTTCTTTCTGGATAGGCAGTGTGCTTATCTCCTTTCCCTCGCCTTTCTCATTCACCTTATAAGACTGGTGACAATAATAATAGGTTTTGGGGCTTCCTTCCGTGCCAGCATACCCGTCAGTGAAGTTGAACACATCGATATTATTCTTCTGATCAGATGTCAATGAATTATAGACCGATTCATCTATCTGCTGTCCAGCAGTATAAGGAATATCACCACGCATGAAGACCGTCTTGACTACATAATATTTACCCGCAGCCTTGACAGTGATAGGCGAATAGTAACGCTTCTCGTTCGGGATGTCCTCATATTGCTCACGCGTCAGCCAGTTTGTAGGATTAGCATTGACAGAATAACTTACTGTTGCTCCTTCCTCGTCAGTATATGAACATGCCACAGTACATTCAGCGGTATAATCGACAGGCTGAGATACAGAGTAAATCTTGGTGTTTAGGGCTTTATCCGAAATCTTCGTACCGTTAATATCCCAACCATCATATTGGGGCTTATCACCATAATTATCCTCATTACGACCACTGTATGTGGGGTCAACCAACAAGTCGAGCGCATCGTAGTTGAAGTCGAACTTATCACGGTCTTCCTTCGACAAGGCACTAAACGTCTCTAAGGCACGGTAAGCCTTTCCTTTCTCAAAGTAAGAACCTCCATAAGGTCCGTCCTGATAGCAGTAATACGCTTTCTCAAAGACACTATTAAAGTAATTGGTGTATTGGGCTTCTGTCCAGTTATCTCCATACTTAGCCCTTATCTTTGTTTGAAGGCTTTCTACTTCAGCAGGAGACAACACTTTACCTGCCCAAACATAGTCAGTAGCATCGAACTCAAGTAGGCTGGTACATACTTTAGCCAATTCAGCCTTGCCGCTTCCAGTTATTGCCGTCCATTGCGCCTCAGTATAATCTGCCATTGCATCGGCACTGACAGGATAACCGCTATGCCTTGAAATGGCAACACCAGGATTAAGGATCTGTACCACGTTGTTGTTGGCATCCTTCACCTCTATTTCTCCTGTCACCACATAGGCTTCCTCTACCTGCGCCTGTGCAGCTTTCTCATCTTCGGATAAGCGCGTCAGCACATTGTTGTCATACGTCGTCTTTACAGAGTTGTTAATAATGGTACCCTTCTTGTATGGTTTCTGACCATAAACACCGGAATTACCGGTCTTTGGCGTAAAGGTAGGACCTTCAGAATAAGCATCCTTTCCTGATTCCAATGCATTATATTGCTTGGTATTGAGCTTTAGGCTTTCACTCGCATCAGCAATCTTGCTATAATAGTTGTCCCATACGCCTGGGTTATTGATGTCGAATGTCAGGATATAGCCTGTGTTATGACCCAGGTTATTCGATGGACGGAATACAAAGTCGAAGTCAACATCTTTCTCCTGTACCTCATGCCAAACCGTAGGATGGGCAGTCTTCATAGAAGTGTATTCTGAAGGTAACAGGGTATAGCCTGCCGGATAGCTCGTCTCACCGATTCTGCATGGTGCAATGGTGGTATAAGTCTCTTCCTCGAAGAAATCCTTATCAGCATCGCTCAGCAAACGATAGTCCCAATATGAGATGGGGTCGTTCAGATGGTAGGTCTTGTTCTTGATGACCAATGTTTCTTCAGCACCTTCCGAACCTAACTTCTTACCCATCTTGTCATAGTAAGCATAATAGTTGGGCTGTACCTCACGGAGCGTCAGTTTACCGTTAGAGGCAGCTGCTATGGTCAACGGCAGTTCCACCTTCTCAGCATAGGCATTGGCTGAGCCGGTATATGCAGAAATGTACTGGTCGTAAACATAGATGGTACCCTTGATGAACCAATAGTGGGCAGGTGATGCCACATAGCCATCGGTGTACATACCACTGTTAGGATAACAGTCGTCCACAATCTGCTTGCCTGAATGTACGAAGTTACCAGATGTCTCAATAACCTGCTTGCTACCTTCAGCATAAGTAAACTTACGATAAGTTGCCGCATTCTGGTTATAGGACAACAGAGTCACCTTGTCATACTCTGAATGAAAGGTCTTTTCACCGTGCTCGTTCTTGGCATAGACATAGCCACCACCCATACCTTGCATCACATTGATCAAGTCGAGTTCGACGACACCGGTAATAAAGCCCCAGTCATCCGTTCCTAACGTCTCCGTTTCCTCACGTTTGATTTCCAGATAAACGCCTGAAGCCAAAGCCACCTTGTTATGACTGGTACCATTGTTGCGGTAAGAGCTTTGTGGATTAGAACTTTTCCAATTATAATAGGTTTTACCATCTGCTGGATGAGAAGTACTGGTGGTCTCACGAAGATCTACATCAGTTTGGAAGCGTACGTCGCTGGTCAGGTTACCCAGGTAATTCACCGAATTGTAGATGCCAAAGTAGTTGCCATGCGTAACATTATCACCATCCTCTGACGTTCTCTTGTTCAACGACACCTCATCAACACGGTTGATGGTATAGTCGTTGTAATCGACAACCTGCGGGACACGGTCCTGGGCACCTTTCAACACCATACGACTACCAAACACGCCACACATATCAGCACGCTGGATGGTGTTCATCGGGCGGCCGGCATAGATGCTGAACACACCAGCCAGGTCCCAATGAGCTTGCTCTGTTGCATCCATCAAGCTCCATTCTACGTCGTCAATCTCGTCCTTGTTATCGGTTTCGCCACTATAGTGTCTGGTGCCTTGAGACCAGTTCTTTTGCTCATCGGGATTCAAAGCATTATATTGTGCTTGTGTGATTTTCTGGCCCTTTCGATATACCACGTCATCATAGATATGCTGTGACTTGCTTTCCCAATAAGTATAAGTGTGCGTATCTTTAGCAACATATTTCAGCTGATAGTAGGCCTTTTCACGATCACTCATCTGGCTATACGCACTATAGTCCACATTCTTATCCAGACTATAATAGTCTGTACCATAGTTGTCGATGTGTACTTCACGGAATCCATCTACCAGCGTCAGGTTACCATCGCCATAGATACCACCCAATTCGTCGGTACCGATGCTAATCAGGTCACGGTTAAACACGTCGCGCAACGAAGCAGCCACGTTACCATAAACCGTCGTAGTATTGGCAAAGAGCTTATCACTACCCTCCGTGATGTTACCACCGGCAAAGATAGCATTGTGGATGACAATACCATCTTTATTATCGCCTTTATAGAGGTGACTCCAACGGTCTGAGTCTGCCGTCTTATTCTTCAGTTTGTTCATGACTTCAACAGGAACGTATGAACCCACTGGATAAGTATCACTACCTATCGTTACGCTACTGCCAAAGACCTTGCAATAAGGTTCTACCTCCACGTTACAGTCTAACGAAAGGCCATTGTTAATAACACCACTTGTATAATAGAAACCACCACCATCGGAAGGTTTGCCGTTCACAAGTTGATCATCTCTTTTGGGTGTACCCATTTTTTTACCCGTAGCACTATAAACGAAGCCCTCGTTACCACCACCAAACACGTTGCCATAGCCATGGAATGCTCCTTGCTCCGTGCCAACCTCGCCACCACGGATACGCACATTGGTACTACCGAAAACGTAACCCTTGGAGCTCTTGTCCATGGTTTCCTTTTCCTCGTCGGTCATCCAGCCTTCGCCGCCCCAGTTGTCGTAACCACGACCACCACCAAAGACGTCGCGCATGACATGACCATCATACAGATAAACATTGGCCTGACCACCTTTGTATATCTTTGCGTTGGCATTGATGAATGTACCTGTGGGGGCTGTTGCATCTTCTTTTACCGTGCCTCGTCCGATAGGACCAACCTCACCACCGCCATACAGGCTGCCACGAACGATACCACCATACATCGTGACATACGAGCGATCGACGTAACTGTTGGCTACATAACCACCACCGAAGACGTTACCACCCTTGTCCAACTGGTTGTCACCAGGTTCAACGTCGTCCAGCTCGGGCTCATACTTTTCATCGATGTCAGTAGTTGATTCTGTGTCTGTACCAATGGGGTTATAGCGATATCCGATGTAGCCATTGTTAACGGTTACATAGGCATCGCCGAAAATGGCACCACCTTCACCACCACCATAGACATTACGGGTGATGGAAGGAATACCATCGGTATAGCTGGTACCATTCTGCTTGCCAATGACCACATGGGCTTCACCGTCTCTGTCGTCGTTTGCTATATTACTGATCTCACCATTATGATAACCCACAGAGCCTCGCCAGCCACCACCATAGACGTTACGTACCGTACCGCCTGCGACATAAGCGGTGGTATTAGCCACAAAACCTGAAGAATTAGTCGATGAATAAACACCCGCACCGAAAATATCGGCTACAGAACCGCTGGTACCACCTGCATAGATATCCTTATTCACCTCACCACCCAGCAAGGCGATATAGGTGGTACCGGAAACAGTAGCCGCAGCACCATAGCCACCACCATAGGCATAGTTATTCACCTTGGCTCCCTGGTAGATGATGACGTTGGCATTGTTTCTATAACTTACTAAATCCTTGTCTGCATCAGAGACACCTGGGAAACGGCGGTCTTCTACTTCACACCGTCTTACCAGAGGGTTAGTCAGGTTGACCTTACTGCTCTGCCAATAGTGTTTATTTTCAATAGGAGTATAGTTTTCCCCCTGAGGCCAACAGGCATCCCACCCGTCAATATCCAGGCTTCCACCCAGTGTCCAGGCGTATTTCCATTGGTCATACGAATAAGGTTCACCTGCTCTTAATGAACCTTCTGGCCATACACTAGGTTTTTGTTTGATGATGTAGTTCTCGATACTCTCTGCGTTAAAGACCTTACCATTCTGTCCGCCACCATAGACCTCATAGACCTCAGCACCATTCTGCAAGTTCACCAAGGTATATTCCGACCAGGTGTTAGCACCACGTCCGGCACCGTAGATGGTAGCAGTAGTAGTCAGCTCCTGACCTTTCTCCATGCCTTTAATCTCGTCCTTGTATTGAATGACCTTCTTCTGAACCACCTTAGAACCGATGTTCACGCGTCCATAGAGGGTACGACGCTCGTGGTTGTTACCTCCGTAGATGGCTCCCTGGTAGCGTTCGTTGGTAGCCGGGTCGTAAATCAGAATTGCGTCTTTACTATTATAGTTGACGTTAGCCTCATAGACATCGCAAGGGCTGAACGTGTCGGTTCCGTAGGCACCACCGAAAATACTACCAATGGCTATGGTAGAACCAGTGGGCACGTTGATGACCGAACGACGGGTAACACCCTCACGATAGCTGCCACCATAGGCAGTTGCCAGCTGTCCGCGAACCAAGTCGATGATGGCTGATACCCCATTGCGGGCAGCAATCTTGGTTGCGTCATTAGAATCGTCTGCCGGAACATTCTCCTTGATACCCAATCCACTCCAGGCACCGGCACCGAACACTTTCGTATTCTTGAAGTTGGTCATCTCCTGCGGGATGTCTATCAGGATATAGCTGCTGTTCTGCATCTTGTCAGCATCACCATCGCCAGGATAACCCTGACCGGCACCATAAATCTCGTCTATCACATTGTTGACATTGCTCTTCAACTCGTCCGAATTAGTGGGGCGGAAGTTGATGAAGGCATTGCCCAAGAAAGGTTGGATGGTATAATCTTTATACTCATCCTTATAATCGTAGGTACCGTATGCACCACCGAAGATACCTACGGCACGTCCCTGACGATACTCCGTATAAGCAGAAGCAGTCAGAGCTGTTTCGACGTAGCGCTTGCCGTCTGTTTCCTGACGAACATAAAGGTGATTATTATCAGCGAACGACTTAGAACCCAAGATTTGTCCACCCAGGTCATTACCACCATAGGTATAGTCACGAACCCAGGGGAAACCATCGACCGTAACCTCGTTTCCAGTTTCATCCTTATAGGTATGACGATAACCTACATAGGTCTCTGTATGACCTAAGATGTCTGCATAGCATGAACCTGCAAAGGAGTTAAAGATGCGGCCATTGCCTAACTTCACTACGGTGTTTCCAGCAATCTTACCCATGAAGCCGCCACCATAGATGAACTCACACTCAGGCATGTTCTCGTTGTAAGCCTCCTTCTTGGAAACACCAGGTGCGGCACCTTTCAGATTAACGTAACAGCTGTAATCATCGTTTGGTGACAATTGACCATTGCTATCAGTCTTTCCGATGATTCCTTCCTCACTACCACCGAACACCTGGAAGACATAGCCTTTGTTCATGTTGATGGTCGTGCTTCCCCATATCTCAGTAGCGGCACCCTTACCTCCCCCAAACACGTTCAGAGCCTTACCGAGTACGTCCATACCCTGCTCGGACATGATGACACCTGATCTACGTTCGGTAATATGATACTTATCAGGATATAGAGGGTTATCACCATAGAGGCGGTCCTCTCCATCGTCAGCATTCTTCTCCACCTCATCGAAGAGCTTGAAGCGCTCAACAATCGAGGCATTCAGGTTGATAATAATATTGCCATTAACCACGCCGCTCTCGCAACAGCCGCCATAGATGTTGCCACCTACAAGGCGACGTTTGTTGTCGGTATCAACGTCACTCTCAATCGGACTTTCCGGAGTCGCACCTGAAGTTACAGGGACACAATCCTTATCATCTATCTGTGTGTTCCACTCCAGGTAGTGGTTCCCGTTATCAGTCAGGTATTGCAGATTGCCATTAGTATCATATTCTATCTGGCTGTAATCACTCGAATTTCGCTTTACGACCCATCGCTTAGGTTCTATCTTCAGACCGGAGAGATTGATTTCAAACTTATCATTGGTACCATCTTCTGGACTACCGATAATACCACCGACGTATTTTGCATTATAATCTGATTGGGGTACAACGGCATTGTTGCTGCCTCCCACCCATTTGTCAAAGATGACCAGCGGGTAGTCGATATCGATGGAGAGCTTTCCTTCTTTGGTAATACTACCCACGTTACCACCACAGAAGAACGAACCGATATAGGTGGTATAGTCTATGTATGTGGCAGGATCACCCTTTACCTTTTCGTCAAACACCACGGAAGGCTTGGTGGTCATGGCACAGCCGTCCATATAGTTAGCAAAGGTCTGTGCATTTGTCAAATCGAGGGATGTAAACCTCGAGTTGTCACTGGTGAGATCAGTACGTCTGTAGGTCCGCAGTACACCCTCGTTCTCCTTTACCTCTTGGGTGGTTTGGTCAACAACCGCTTCGTTATACTTCACCATGTTCTCACCATTGTTGCCGAGGAACACCTTGTCTGCAATGACGTAAGAACCGATTTTCAACTCAGAGACAGATGAATCATCCTTTGGTATCAGCGTAGCACTGTTACCACCCACATAGACACCACCATGGATAATGGTCTTTTTCGTTTCCGTACCAGCCAGACGGAGAGACACCTGCTCAGCATTGGGACGGAAATCGTTGAGGGCAGCTACTGATGACGTATAGTTGTTATCAGTCATGAAGTCACCATAGTAGAAGTCACCATAAATCTGATCGCCCTTCAGATTTGAGTTGTCAGTATAAGGATAGGAGCCGTTACCACCACCATAGACATCGCCATAGATGGTTGTATAAATACCCAAGGCACTACCGAAATAGACTCGACCGGAGATATCGTTTCCGCCATAGACATGATTGATGTGCTTACCGCCACGAATCAGGGTGCGGGCAGCATAGCCAGCAGGGAAATAATAGCCAGGCAGGTTGTTGACTGTAGCTACATCGTTACCTCCCGCATCAAGAGGTCTGACATCGGCCTTACGGCAACCACCATAGATATAGTCAGCCTCCAACTCAGAGTCTTCACGAATCTCGAGCAGCAAACCATCGGAACTGGTCATTCGACCTTCGTTACCACCGCTATAGATGTTACGGATTTTACCTTTCTTCAGGTTCCATGTAGGACGGATAGCCATATCGGCCTTGTTGTTACCACCAAAGAAGCTACCTATCTGATACTCACCACTGGTAGGATACGAGAAGGTGGTGTTGATGCCCATCCTCTTAATACGCTCCATGGTCAACAACTGTTCGTCCACCGTTCCACCGGAAACACTCTTATCTACTTCAATACTATTGACAACATGGCTGCTGTTATCCACATAGATAACTGTGTTTTGGTTGATGGTAGCATTGTTACCACCACCGTATGCATAAACGATGGAGCCACCGACTATCTCCAGATAAGTCTTGTCGATAGCAGGCTGAATGAAATCAGTAGTACTGGTAGCTATCGGATCTTTATGTTCATTGAAATCCTTTTCTGATTCATAAATCTCGTATGTACCACTATTATTGTAATAGAAATATTCGCCATTACCACCTCCGAAGAGCTGACCGATGTAGCCTCGCTGGTTGCTGTTATCAGGAGCACTGCTCATACGGACAAAGACATTCCAGGTGTTATCGATGTCGTTTTTGCCTTTTTTCTGTTCTTCGGTCATCCCATCTTTTATAACTCCCGTCAATTCTGTTGGAATGGTGGTAGAAGTACCGATGGTACCAGCGATATCGTTTCCGCCATAGACACGGTTGATGAGTATAAATGTATTGTCAGGAGCATGCTCGCCATCGATGTTGACAAAAGCTGAACCAGCCACATTGGCCATACGGGCACCACCAAACACGTTGCCGTCGATATCGCCCATGCGTACTGTGACTGTGGCACTACCACCGATATTTCCGGCATTACCACCACCATACACATTACCACCGATTTTGATGTTCTGTACGGCTCCTTGAAGATTTGTCGGAGTTTCCTGTGCATGAATCATCAGAGACCCACACAGTACCATCATCATCAGAAACAGCCTGAAGAAACTATTTCTCGCACGCGTTCCTATTATATATTTAATACTCATCTATTTTAACCTCCAATATAAATCGTCGGGTTATCCAAATCCGGATCAGTCAACACATATAGATAGGTAGGTGCTATGGTCACGGTTACGGTATTCGTTTTGCCATGTTCCATGCCAGACACCCTCACCTTATTCGAAGCTGTACAGTTTGCACGTATCACCGTGTTAGCATTATCTGTACTACACACATCGTAAGTACAGGTGAGCGTCATATAGGTACCTGCCTGGTCGAAGAGGCTTGGGGGGCACTTGACTCCAGAGCCTATAGCAGTTGCATTGCTGTTAAGAACCGTTGAGCCATTCTCCAAGAAGGTATGAGAAGCCTTGTTTCCCGTTGGGGTATAAGCCACTGAGCTCTGACCTAAGCCGTAGCCATCTCTGAGCCTAACCGTCACATTGACGTTAGCAGCTGCATCGCCCTGTCCATTATCGTACTTCAATGTCACAGACTTCAGTTTGATATGCCGGAGTGCATGGTAGTCGGCATCTACCTTGAACTGAAGAGCCAGTTCACCATAGAGGTGGTCCATCAACAGGTTGACATAGTTTTCGTTGCTAAGACCGGACAGATAGCCGTAGTTGCCTTCAACAATATTTGTCGCTTCGCTTGTTGCTGATATGCGCTGCACTCCGACTATCGCACAAATATCTTTACTGGTGAAGATAGGAAGACCATTGACGGTCAGGTCAGCACCCCTGGAATAGTCATTATTCACTTCTGTGGCTGATATGCTGCTGGTGTATGAACCAGCGGGCATAAAGCCATACATGTAGTATTGCTCATGTTCCTTGACGCGAATATTCGAATTCGCCCAACTGGTCGTAAAATTAAACGTACCTTCAGAATACGGGCCATTCTTGGTCATCACATACATCTTGATGCTATTGCCTTCACTGGGAGTGAACGCCCTGTTGGAACGCGTTACGGATGACAGGCGCAAAAGATTGTTCTGTGGCTCATCGATACCATCATTACTACTGTCTTGCGAACAAGACACCATCATCAGCAGGAGCAACATCAGCATGCTACTCAACCACCATCCTATATGTCTCATTTCACTCTTCATTTACCAATTATACACTTTCGGGTCCTCACTGCCAGACGTCCAGTCCTTGATATCGACCACATTCAACTTTAGGTCGCCACTACCCAGGAAGTAGCCATAGACTATCCAGGTGTGGTTGCGGGTAAAGTCGCCAGCAGAGGCCATAGAAAACGTTTTATTCGTAGTACTGACTGACGTCCCTACCGTATAGGAAATGGTGCCTGAAAGCTGCTTGTCTGACTCACGAAGATAGAAGGTGCCAAAATCGGAGAGGTCATTGGCAGTAATTCCTTCGTTCATCTTATCCTCATACGCCTGACCGGTCTCTGAGGTATAGGCATACCCGGCAGGATTAGCACATCCATTGATATCGTTACTACCTTTTCCTGAAACAAGGGTTGCTGCTGCCTCATAATCATCGCTACCTGTTAATTTGACGCGGCTCTTATGAGTAGGATAGACACCTTCGAGGAAGAGGTACTCCTCCTTGGGTATCATATTATCTTTGAGCGAGATGCTAAGGTCGCTGATAGTGGGCGGATTAGCATTCGACATACTGAAGATAAAGCGCACCTTCGAAACGGCACGCACCAACTTCACGTTCTGAGCCATCGCTGTATAGACGGGCGGAATACCCGAGATAACCTGGTTCTCCAACAGGCCGGACATGGGCAGGCCTTCATCGGGAACTGCTGTTTTGAGTTTGAGTGGATCAACACCAAAATAGTCAGTACCAATACAAGCAGCCTTCAGCTCGGCAAGGGTCGTATTCTCGGTGAGCGATGCTCCTAGTCCGCAACTCTCCTTATTGACTGCCACATAGATATCCACATTCGGTTTTTTAGGAAGATTGGCAAACTCGTCTGTAAGCTCCATCGCTATCTCTTTCTGTCCGCTAAACGAGACGTCGTCCAGATGGATATAGCTCACCTTGTCATTAGGTGACTCATGCTCGAACACCCAGATATCAATGGTATGAATAGCCCTCTCTGCCTGTGAAGCATCTACACTACCCGTACTGGCTCGCGTCACGATAGGGCTCTCAGGCGCAAAGAGGTATATTTTGAGCACAGGTTTCTCCTTGGGCTTCTCTGGCTGCGGTGTCACTTCCTCCGAAGACGACGAGCCACAAGCAGAAAGCAGCACAAGCAGCATCAGTATGCCACCTATGAACCTTTGCTCAATATGTCTCTTTTCGCTCTTCATTATTCAAGTCTTATTACTGTTGGTGTAGCCCCTTCCCATTGAGGAGTTGTCTCCACACCTATTTCCAAGTTAGGCGACAACAGATTAGGGGGCACATTATATGCTTTTGCCAGCGACGACACCGTCATATTCACCGTCGTAATATAGTCTTTGGTGAACACCTGGCCTCTATTCTCATCGTTCACATTCGGGTCGGGCGTATTATACAGTGAAGCCTCCACCCTACCTATCATATAGAAGCGGGTACCTCGATAGACAATACCATCAAGACACTCAAAGTCTTTATCGCTATTATTCTCAAATTCCAGAATGATATTCACATCCTCATCCTTGTGACTCTGGAGCACCAAGGTATTGCAAACCTCTTTCCAATTCTTTTCTCCTTCCACAGTTGTCAGATAAGGATCGTTTGTCGTAATCTGATTATCGTAAATAAACAAAACATCTGCATCGGAAGCTGTACCTGGCGTTGCCTCTTTCGGTAAGAATCGATAGTCAACAGAGCGCTGGTCGCAAACAACGATGCCTTTAAGCGGGAAACTCTCTGGACCTATCGTTACAGGCTCGTTTCCCGCATCTCTCAATGTAGGTCCATAAGCCTTGATTTTTACCTTCAACTGGGCTACGGCAAACTGGACAGGTTGGGTTAAAACGACTGCTCGGGTATTGTCCGTTACCGAGGTTTTAGTAAAGTTCGCATTCGCTAAAACCTTATCCCATGCTGTTTTTGAGCCATCCGTTGTAACTTCACTATATAAGGTCGCTAAGTCAACTTTTTCCTCCGATGTCATGATAGGACTAGAAACATAATAGTAAAGCGGAGCGGGATAAGCGAAGCGAGCCATGGAATTGATGTTGGCAATCGTCGTCGTGTTAATCAGAGGCACGAATTTATTAACTGTTTCATTATTCTCACCAACAGCGATCCAGCGCAACACAGCTGCACCATCAGGGAGATTGATGTCGCGAGGGTAGGTTAACGATGATATAGCCGAAAATTGTTCTGTAGCTACTGTATTGACAGCGTCAAGTATGGATGGATTACTTGGATTCAGGCTCGTACTGATTGAAGCCTGAAAGACCTCTATCCACTTCCTTACACTGGCAGCAGAACCAGGGAGAACGTTGCCTTCGTTGGTGAATCGATCAAAGATTTCTTTAATGGCATCATCCGTTGAGGTGTTAAAACCTGAAGTGGTGGCAATGGCCGTCATGCAATCCGCCAAAGCCTGAGCTCCCTCAGGTATTCCGTTGGTTGACGCATAGTCTTCACTTTTATAGATAGTCTCCAGATTAAAGCTAATACTCTCTAAGTCAGCCACTGTGGTAAAAGACTCAGGGAATGTCTCTATAAGGCTACCATTATACATTTTAGTATAAGGTGGTAATTGCGGAACGCCACCATATATTCTGAAACCATTAACGTCAGTTCCTATCTCACAATAACGGGTTCGATAAAGCATCGAAGTGGGGTTGTTTCCCGCTCCTGGTTTAAGAACAGGATCCCCCCAACTATAATCAATAAAACTAGGATTACCATTAATATTCGGAATGATAATCATAGACTGAGGCAGAGGGAGGCGAGGGTTATCGTTACCCGTAATCACTGCAGCAGCTTGTCGCGTGGGTTGGTTGGTAACTTGTGAAGATAAAGCATAGGCCAATTCTACGCTGACGGGACCGCCTTTCTTGACGAACTCATCATCGTTGGCGCAGCCTGCCGTCAGCATAGCTACAGCCATCATCAGTCCTATGTACTTCTTACTCTTCACTATATCTCTGGGTTATACGTGCCTCCAGGTTTCCAGTCGAGCGTCACGCTGACACCCACATTAGGAGCTTCCGGCTCCACCTGGCCATTTTCACCAATGCGGGCCTTGACAATCTTAAACTGACCAGCTCGCAAAGGTTCTTTTATGCCCAAGACAGTCCTGGTGGTCGTACCATCAGGCTGAGGCAAGAAGATATGGAACTCCCACAACACCTCATCGCCAGGCTGGGCAATAAAGGGATCTGTCGTCTCAATGACAGAGCGAGTCGTACTGGCTGCCGGTTGTGGAGTAGAGGGTTCTGGTGATGGGAAGTTGACAGACACGAAACCTACGTGCCCATTATCATCAGGATCCATACGCTTGGTACGAATCAAGGGAGCAGGCTTCGAATATTCATAGACGCTGTCGGCGATATGGAAAGCGGTGGCAAAGCCAGTGGCAAAGACCTGCATCCTGCTGATGTCGTGACCTTGCGGGTCAACAGCAAGCATAGCCGAACAGTTAGCCATATAGAGCTTGACATTGAATGTCTGGTCGATACCCTCAATCATCTCCATATACTGACGAGCGGTGAAGATACCGGTGTTGTGCGACTCGATGGTGTCGCCCGCTACCTGTCGCAAGGTAGCAGTCTTGCAGTTCTCCACACCGTCCAGAGATACCACGGGGTCGTCCTCGATATTGGCAACGGCCAGATGCATATACTTCTGACGGGGGATGTAGAGCGTATAGCTGTGCTCGGAGTTGTTCATGATGTGCTCGTCGTGATGGAGCAGTCCCATGTTACCCGACACAGCATAGAAGGAGAGGTTGACGTCCTTGGCAAAGTCGGTGAATATCCCGCCCAGATAGTCTCTCAGCGAGGCAACCAAGGCGAGGTCCGTCACCGCGTTCAGCTGCGTCTGCACCTCCGTCGATACGTTGGTGACCAGCTTCAGCTCATAGTCCATCTGCGCCTGCTCGCCGCAGTCGTCCAGATTATCGTCAATCGAAGAGCATCCTGCGAGGACCGCCATCAAGGCAATCCCCGCAATCATGCTTACTATGTTCAGTTTACGTTTCAACTTCTCAATCTATTAATGTTTTATTTTGTTCCCAAGGCAGGGAAAAATATTTTCCCAGGCAGGGCGCTCGGCTTTGCCGCTTCGCTAGTCGAAGAATAAATTTTCTCTGCCTGGGGAAGAGGATTAGTTTCCAATGGGCACGTTGAAGGTCAGACCAGCCTTCCAAGCCAAATCAACTGAGATACCGAATACCATCTGTGTTGAACGTAGGTCAGGAATGGTAGAATAGGCATTCTTCAGCGTATTCTTCTGCAGAGTGAAATTTGCTATAGTCTTTGCATCACGGATGAACACGCGATTAACATGGTAACCAGTACCTGTAAAACTAACATGTTTTGACCAATCAATAGCATTCGTAGCAAAAGATGTTGGATCCAAAGCGCCAATAAGATAGAACTTCTGACCTGCCTTAATCTTACCAGATACTCCATAGAAATCCTTATCTGCAGTCATCTCCAAAGCAACATTCACAGTTTTTTGTGTTGTTTCTGATGTGAAATTATCCATAGCAAGTGTATAGTTCGTAACACCGCCTGTAGTTACAGTTGTACCATCAGGAGAGAACTTATCGTAGATGACATCAGATGCATCATTGTCCAAAGGCAGGTAGTCATACATAGAAGTTGCAGGCTGACCGCCAATTAAGATTCCATGGACTTTCAACGTAATGGTTTTAGCAGTAGTTGATCCATCAAACACATTATCTGCTACAGCTCCGCCAGTAAGAGTTGATGCATTATCAACGAGTGCGTCCGCTGCAGTTGTACCAACACCCGAACCTAATTTAATCGTAGAAACAAGCTGAGCAGCACCATAAGTGATGTTGTCCTTCATAGCTACGGCACGAGTTCCAGCATTTACTGCATTATCATTCCATCCATTAGTAGTCCAAGCGTAAGAAAGCCATGTTGAAGAAGATGTTGGATAATCTGTTGTCTTTTTACCCGTTGTCGATTGCCAAAGACCAGAGTTACAATAATAGGTCAACTCAGAAGGATAGGTGAACTTGTTGCAAGCAGTAGAAACTGCAGAAGTACCCATTTGTCCATCATTTACAAAATAGAATCCTTGCTCTGTAGTATAAGCGATAACTGCAGCACCAGCTGGCAGATTCACACCCTCTGGGAAATTCACGCCGTAACCAGAATTATATGCCGGTGACTCCCATGTATAAGTGGTGCCAGATAAAGTTACATTGAAGTAAGTCTTAATTTGGTCCAAAATAGCCTTTGCCACTCCTTTAGCATCCGCGTTTGACTCATTGGTATAAACATCATTAACTGCGCCAAACAAATCAACAACCATACTAAGGATTGCAGCACTTGATCCCTGACGAACGTCACTGTTAGTTGCTTGGTGTGTAAACTGCTCAAATGCAGATTTAAGAGCCCGCCAATAAGTTTCAGTTTTAGTTGTTGTAGAGGCCCATGTGATATCATCTGTAGCATCACTTGGCGTATTATTTTTATCATAAGCTGCACCAGCTATTCCATTGAGTACTGTTAACAAAGTACCTTGAGGAGTGGTAACTGTAGTCGCAGTAGAAGCAATCGGCTCAAGGTTAAACTTGATGTCTGTATCTGCTGAAGGTGAAGTTGCAACAGTAGTTGCAGTACTTAGATTATTCACCAATGAACCATAAGTAAACTTATCGCTAGCACCTACAGAAGCATATGTAGTTGCATAAAACAGAAAGTTGGATGTACCCGTAGGAATATACAGAGTATAAACCTTGCTTGAGTTATTTGTTAACGTAGGATCTGTTCCATCTATAGCTGGTCCTGTGTAGGGAGTCAAGGTCAGCGTTTTAGCTGATGTAATGGCATTATCACCAGTTACAGGAACACCTGTCATGCAGAACAACTTCATGTTGTCGATACCCTGGAAAGTTCCGGCACCAGCATTAGCAGCAGTCATACGAGTGCGCTCGCCGGGTTGTGTCACGTTAATAACAAACTCTGTTTTAACGGCATTGGTCTCTGGGTTGTAATTGGGATTGATGTCCTCTGCCACGTCATTGCTGGACGAGCATGCGGTGAATCCAACTGCGCCTGTGAGAGCTATCGCGCCCATCAAAGCAAAATTCTTCATTGTTTTCATCTTGTTAAAATGTTGGTTATTACTATTTTTTGTTTTTTCTCGCTAAATATGTTGTTATTCTGTTTTCGTAAGGGTTTCCAAGCGACGGAGGTTCTCCTGGGCATCGCTGTTGCCATTGGCTGCAGCACGACGGAAAGTGGAGAGGGCCTCGTCTTTCTGACCGGTGAGCCAGAGGGCAGTGGCTAAGGCATTCTGGGCGCGCTCGTCATTGCGGACCGTCTGCAACAGGCGGAGAGCCTCGCGGTGACAGTCGATGCAGTCGGTGGTGAGCAGCTCACTGGCCTCGTTGATGGTGGCTGCTGCCTTGTCAGGAACATAGTCGTAGTAGATGCGGATATAACCGGAGTTACGCTGATCTTTCAGGATATGTTCCTGGATGTATTTCCACGTCTTACCACCATTGAGGCGACGCAGCTTGCGCTCCTTGGCGATGTCGTCGGGCTCATTGTCGATGATGGCGATGGCCTGACGGAGGGATGACTCGACGGCAGAACCGTCGAGCACTGGACCTGAGGCGAGGTCGTTGAGATGGTCGCGGAAGTCGGACCATGCCTCGCCGCCTCCAACGGTCTCGAACAACGAGTCGGGAACAGTAACCTCCTGCTGGATGTAATGCTGCAAGGACAGGGCACGGTTCAAAGCCAGGCGCTCATTGGTGGCTGGATTGCCATCAACAGAAGCCAAGCCGACAAGCTGTATCTTCTTCACACTGCTGGTGGAATCAGCCATAATCTGATGGGTGATATCTACAATGCGGTCGAGAACCTGCTTATTCTCACGATAATCGGTGGAGAGTTGCGACTTGCCTAAGTCGAAATGAACAAAGAGGGCACCCTTCTCTTTGCGGAGGATGCGGGTACGGTCGTAAGGACGATATTCGGAGATATGGGCAATCACAGCATTATCCTTCTGGAGCTGACCTGCAAGTCCGGTATTATCTGCAACGGGAGAGAGGGCAGGCACAAAAGGTTTGACAGCAACTGCTGCAGTGACAGGAGCCTCAACAACAGGCTGAGCCTCCATCACTGGCTCTTCCACCTTACGAGGACGGCCCGGGATGTTATAGACAATGCTCACACCGGCTTGGGGCATGACGAAAACCTTCTTCTCGGTGCCTATCTTCGTACCGCAATGACCACACTGGTAACGGTCGAACTTGGTATAACCGACAGCTGCTCCGATGTGGGTCTCGAGATTCCAATAGCGACCTAAAGGCCAGGAATAACCATAGAAAAGACCGATTGCACCGAGATCTCCCTGACGACGCTCATCACGTACTGCCTTCCAAAGTCCGAAGGGGAACTTGACATCGGCCACATTGTAATGGCTGTAAATCAGATTGACGCCAAAGAAATGATGTACACCGACAGAGCCCGTCCAATAGCGGAGGTCGGGAGAAAGGAGCAAATGTTTCCATTTGCGAGAAGTATTGTCATCGGTGGGCCAAGGACGATAGCCTGCCGTCAGCCCCATTGACCAATGAGGTGACAGGCGGAGCCCGACGCGCAGGTTGGGAGTCAGCCAGGTATCATAGAGCAGATTGTTACTAATAGTCACCTTCTGCGCCCAAGTGAGCGAGGAGACAGCCAGTAACAGCATTAAAGTCCAATTGCGATAATTTAGTTTCATGCACATACCCTTTCTGACAATCTAATCTTTAATTTTTACTTAAATTACGTTACAAAGGTACAAAAATTTACAACACACACTTATAAAATAAGGTACGTGTTGTTATTATTTTGTCCTTAAGACTTTTCAATTTGTCCAAATATTCGTTAAAAAGTCGGTTTATTGGTCGACTTGTCCGTTGGGGGAGGGTAGTTCTTCGAGGGATTTGCGAAACTCCGACGGCGTCATTTCGTAAGCATTTTTAAAGTTACGAATGAACGTCGCGGCATTGTTAATGCCACAGGCTTCAGCAATGGCAAGGAGCGAATATTCCGGGTGTTCCTTCATCAGCGACACCGCATAATCCATGCGTTTGCTGTTCACATATCCCGTCACATTCGTGCCAGTATAACGGTTGATGATGGTAGCCAGCGTATTCTTGTCGACACCCATGAGACGCATCAGTTCATCACGACCGAAATTAGCATTGCGGAACAACTCTTCCTGAGACACTTGCCGATCCATCTCGACGAAACGGCGTTGGTCAGCGTCATCCTCACTTTCTTGCTCATTTTTAGCGATTTCATCGGGGTCTTTCCGCTGCTGCTTCATCACCAAATCGCGATAATACATCAAACGACGAATGGTAATCGTCATCGCTTTATTTCTGCGAGTCTGCAGACGGTCGTGGATGATTACGCCGCCTGCAATGAGCAACAAAATGACTATAGCAGCAATCAAAATGGACAGCGACAGATTACGGTGTGAGAGCTGCTGCTCGTTGGCAATCGTTTGGCGTACTGCAGCCCCCATCAGTTCCAGATTGACGCGACGCATCGATACCTGAACTTTCTCCATCTGTTCGTAGGATTGGGCAGCCTCCTGATACCGGCCTAGTCCGTAAAGAGCCTTGCCTTGTTCTTTAAGCATATAGAACATCAGGATGCCCATTGTATCACCGTCAGCAGACAGGCGTTCCTTGGCATCTTGGAGAATCTCCAGCATTTCATTATACCTTTTTTTCTCTCGGAGATATGGAACCAAATCATGATCGGCCACCAGATCGGTGATGCCAAGCTGCTGAGAGACAGCGTAACAGCTATCCGCTTCGTCTTGGCGTCCCGCCTCGCTCAGCAAACGCGTCCGGATGGTAAAAACACGATAAAGTGAACAAACCAAGTTGTCACATGTATCACGCCGTGCCACCTGCTCATGCTTTTTTGACATCTCCATGGCTTCGTCAAAATGCTTGTCATGCATGTACATTCTGGTTAACGCAGCATAAAATCCACACAGCTCAACATCCTTCTGAGCATAAGAAGACTGTTCCATCTGCTTCAAAGCGGGCAGACAAAGCGCATAACCTTCCTCATAGCGGCCTTGGTAGTGAGCATGCTTACCATTCATAAAATCGGACATCGCAACATAAGCTGGTTCATCATTCTCTTCAGCCAGGGTACGCAATTGGTATGCTGTTTCTATCAAGTCGAACTCATTGCCCGTCACATCGTAACTATACATCATACTCTTGAGCAGGTGCAACTTGATATTCACACTATCTTTAACAGACGGATCGGCATAGGCTTTTTGATAACAGGCAAGGGCATGCTGCATCATTCGGGCATTGAAGTACTGGTCTCCCTTGCTGATGAGCTGATGGAGTCCGTCGGCTGCTATTCCCGTCAATGCTGTTAAGCACATCAACAACGCCAATATAAACCTTTTCCTTGCCATACTTATTAGTAAAAAGTATGACAAAGATAAGAAAAATACCGATTACTTGAATCGATAATGCTGATTATTTAACTTTATTTTACCCTATGGTATCAGTCATACCACAATTTAAAAGGATGCTGGCGGAGCTGACTGTTATAGTAACGGCGGTCGCCAGTGACCTCTTTTCCGATGAAATGGGGGATTTCTACCACATCGGTGGCATCGCGGAGCTCGACTTCAGCAACGATAAGGCCATCGTTTTCGCCATGAAACTCATCGACTTCGAAGGTGTGGTCGCCACTCTTGACGAGCCAGCGGGTCTTGTCGATTATGCCGGGTTCACAGAGCTGCATGAGGTGCTCAGCATCAACAAGCGGAATCTCCTGCTCGAACTCATAGCGGGTGAGTCCGCCATTTAAAGAGGGGCCTTTAATAGTAATGTACGCGCGCGAGTCACGAATACGGATGCGAACAGTACGGCCACGCTCACTGCAGATATAGCCTTGCTGGATGTGACTTTTAGAAAAAGCCTCGTGCTTAAACGAATTGTCAAGCACGAGGTATTTGCGTTCAATCTCCTGAGCCATACGGATTACATCATGAAGCTGGCCCAGATAGCGTAGATCACACCCAGTGCTATCAGCACGC
>ERZ842401.294-NODE-294-length-70155-cov-9.093524_pt1 | contig 70155 bp, 64 predicted proteins | sample MGYA00521270_ERZ842401 | MGnify/ENA primary metagenome ERZ842401 (study PRJEB31892, sample SAMEA3878208) | bioreactor metagenome | biome: Moose rumen | place: Sweden | collected 2011-10 | study: EMG produced TPA metagenomics assembly of the PRJEB12797 data set...
CTGCACTCAAACCGGGTGAGGTACTGCTGCTCGAGAACCTCCGTTTCTATCCGGAAGAGGAAGGTAAACCGGTAGGTATTGAGAAAGAGGATCCGGCTTACGAGGAAGCAAAGAAAGAGATGAAGGGTCGTCAGAAAGAGTTCGCAAAGACCCTCGCTTCGTACGCTGACTCCTATGTAATGGATGCTTTCGGTACGGCTCACCGTAAACATGCTTCGACTGCTGTTATCGCTGATTATTTCGATGCTGACAATAAGATGTTGGGCTTCCTGATGGAGAAAGAGGTAGCTGCTGTAGATGCTGTCCTGGGTGACATCAAACGTCCGTTCGTAGCCATTATGGGTGGTTCGAAAGTAAGTTCGAAGATTGGTATCATTGAGAACCTGCTGGGTAAAGTAGATAAACTGATCCTCTGCGGTGGTATGACTTATACCTTTGCTAAGGCTCACGGCGGCGAGATCGGTGGTTCGATTGTAGAGCTCGACAAACTGGATGTAGCGCTGGGCGTTGAGGAGTTAGCAAAGAAGAACGGTGTAGAACTTGTTCTCGCTCCGGATGCAGTCTGCGCAGATGCTTTTGCTAACGATGCAAACCAGAAAATCTTCCCCTCGAATGCTATTCCTGAGGGTTGGGAAGGACTCGATGCAGGTCCTAAGGCACAGGAGAACTTCCGCAAGGCTATCAAGGGAGCAAAGACCATCCTTTGGAACGGTCCTGCAGGTGTATTCGAGTTCGATAACTTCTGCGGTGGTAGCCGTGCTATCGGTGAGGCTATTGCAGAGGCAACCGCTGAGGGTGCATTCTCGCTCATCGGCGGTGGCGACTCAGTGGCTTGCGTGAACAAGTTCGGTCTGGCCGACAAGGTTAGCTACATCTCAACTGGTGGTGGCGCTCTGCTCGAGGCTATCGAGGGTAAGGTGCTCCCAGGCGTTGAAGCTATCAGCAAGTGATGGGGTTAGAGTTTAGAGTTTAGAGTTTAGAGTTTAGAGCTTAGAGCTTAGAGTTTAGAGCTTAGAGCTTAGAGTTTAGAGTTTAGAGCTTAGAGTTTAGAGCTTAGAGCTTAGAGCTTAGAGTTTAGAGCTTAGAGCTATTATAAAAGCACGAATTATGCGGATTTATATCAGAAGGTCCGTGTAATTCGTGTTTTTTTATTATCTTTGTCCCAAATCTTTAAAAATAACATCTATGAAAAAAGCACTTCTTCCCCTACTCTGTCTGCTGCCTTTACTCACTATGGCTCAGCAGCAAAACAAGGATCTGACGCTGTCTGAGGCCATCGGCAGCATCAGCGACCGCATCAGCATTGGTGGTTTCCTTCAGGGAGGCTACGACTACAATTCACAGACCGAGGAGAGTTCCTTCTACCATAAGCGTGCCGCCTTCAACATCCGAGGGCGTATCACCGACCGCTGGACGGCTTTCCTGGCTTTCGAGTACTCCAACTCCACCTCGCAAGAGCTCTATACCGAATACAAGTTCGCCGATGAACTGAGCGTACGTGTAGGTCAGTTCAAGACCATGTTCGGTCTGGAGAACATGACCTCGCCTACCGCAGCCGACCTGATAGACGATGCTTCCATGGCTACACGCTACTACGTGGGCTGGTCGGGCGATGTGCTGCAAGGCAACCATGCGGGGCGCGACTTGGGTCTGCTGGTGAGTGGTGACTTATTTAATAAGGTGTTGCACTACGACCTCTCCCTGATGAACGGACAGGGCATCAACCGCCGCGATGGCAATAAGGACAAAGACCTCGCTCTGCGCCTCATCTATAACATCACGCCGGAAGTGGCCCTCAGCGGCTCCTACTATGACGGCCGAGGACACGCCATCGCTTCCAATGGACTGATGGACATCTACGAAGGCGAAGACTACAACCGCGACCGCTGGGCATTGGGTGGCACTCTCACGCTGCCTAAGATCAAGGTCCGCGCCGAGTATCTGGGAGGTAAAGACGGACATATCAAGAGCGAAGGCTGGTACGCCCTCGGTGTATTCACCGTGGTCGACGACCTGGACCTCCTGCTCAACTACGAATACTTTAATCAAAACAAGAAATACGACTTGGCACAGACTGGTCTAGGAGCCGGTCTGCAGTGGTGGTTCTACAAGGGCTGCCGCCTGCGCTTCATGTACACCAACCGAGATGTGAAAAACTCCGACAACTACAATCTGCTGCAAGCCGCATTTCAAGTTAGTTTCTGATACATCATGCAAATCAGTCTGAAATACATAGAGAATAGTTACAAGGAGATAGAGTATAGTCTTATGGATCAACATCTGCTGGAGGGCATCCGCGAGATGGAGAACCTGCTGCTCACACACACCAACTGGGAGCTGAGCAGCCAGCTGGAGAAGCTGAAGACCTCCTACCACTACATGCTCCAATACTTGGTGCAGGGCATTGATGACCCTCAGCGCAGACAGTTCCACACCCAGCTCATCGCCGATGCTTGGGAGATAGCCGACCGTCTGCGCCACTTCCTGCTCTGCCAGTACACCACCCTGCTGTATGTCCAGACCTACAAGAAATGCCAGCAAGGGGAATCGCTGCGCCAGATCATCAGCCAGCTGGAGTCATTCACCGACGACCTTGCCGTGCTGCAGCTCACCGACAACCGTCCCAGCTCCCTGAAGCAAGCCTACCTCGACCATGAAGCTTGGCAAGACAAGCTCTTCGACCGTGTATGGTCATGCCCCCAGTGGACCGCCGAGGAGCATGATGCCGCCTCCGAGGCCCTGCAGTCAGAGCTCTTGATACCCGCCGATCTCTGCCTGCTGCTCAGTGCCGTCACCCTCAGCCTGCTGCAGAGCTTCGACCGGCGCAAGATAGACTTCGCCCTCGAGGCCGTGAAACATGCCGGCCCTCAGGTACGCATACGTGCCCTGACCTGCCTCACCTTGGTGCTCTACCGCTACGGCATACGCCTGGAGTTCTACACCGAGCTGCTGAGCAGGTTCCAACTGCTGAAAGACGATCCCGACTTCCGCTCTGCCATCCTCACCATCTATATACAGCTGCTCAAGGCACAAGACACTCAGAAAGTCACCCAGAAGATCAGAGAAGAAATCCTGCCTGAGATGGTGCGCAAGATGCAGCAGCTGAGCCATGGCGTCGATGTCTCTGAGGAGAATGACATGAACCCCGACTGGGGCAGCCTGAGTCCGGAGCTCGATGAGAAAATCAGGCAGATGAACGAGCTGATCATGGAGGGCAGCGATGTCTATATGAGCACCTTCTCGCTGATGAAGCAATACCCCTTCTTCAACGTCATCGCCCACTGGTTCCTCCCCTACTACCGCCAGCACTCCATGGTGGCCAGCGCCAGCGGCGGGCAGCCACAGGTCGAGGAAGCCGTAGACCTCATCCTCCGAAGCTCCGGCATCTGCGACAGCGACAAATACTCCATGCTCAGCGTGTTCCCCGCCATTCCTGAGCAGCAGAAACAACTCTTGATAGGCAGGTTCTCCACCAATGAGGCCCAAGAGATTATCGCCCAGAACATGCCAGAACTGGAGAAGTATGCCCAGCGCCCAGACGTGATAGCCGGCAACTACATCCATAGCCTCTACCGCTTCTTCAAGTTGCATCCCTACCATAGTGAGTTCATCGATATCTTCGACGAACCGCTCGAATTCTACACAGTGCCCCTGTTTAAGGATTTTCTGCAAGACGATCAGCAACTGCGTGAGGTGGGCAACGTTCTTTTCAAGGCAGAGCACTACGCTGATGCCACCGAGATGTTCTCACTCCTCGCATACAGGGATCATCCTGAGGTTTCCGATCTCCAGAAACTGGGTTTCTGTTTTCAGAAAAGAGGATGGATCTATGAAGCCATACAAACCTATCAGCAGGCAGACAGTATGCAGCCTGGCAACAGCTGGACCCTGCGCCATCTGGGTGCCTGCTACCGCTTCCGCGATGAGTATCAGGAAGCTTTAGACTGCTACAAGCAGGCGTCCGAGCTCCAGCCCGGAAATAAGTCCGTCATCTACTATACAGGCATCTGCCTGATGAATCTTGGTCTGAAGGAAGACGCCCTGCAGAAATTCTTCCAGCTCGAACTTATGGACACCCAGAGCCCCAAGGTATGGCGTGCCATAGGCTGGTGTTCGTTCTTGCTCGACAAGTATGACCAAGCCACACAATACTTCCTGAAAGCCACTGCGCAAGGCGCACAGCCGCACGACTGGCTCAATCTGGGCCATATCCACCTGGTGCAAGGCCGCCTGCGCAAGGCCGTAGCCTACTATAAGGAAGCCCATGCCCTGGCCAGTACCGACAAAGAGCGCTACGAAAGCTTCAGAGAAATGCTCAGACAAGATTCATCTGTGCTAGAATCGAAGGGCATAGATCCACAGCTCTTCCCGCTCGTGATAGACCTTACAGAAATGGAGGGAGGCCTGTCGGTCTGACAGATACTCCCTCCAAAACTGCTTGTGACGTTGTGACGCGTGACGCTCAGAGTTTCTTCTTCCACACATTGATAGGCGTGCTTTGCGGAAAGACCTGCGAGTAAGCCTGATCCAGTAGTTTCAGTTTCACTCGGTACCTACCTATACCCTCGGTCACAGCTACCCATGCCCGGAGAAACTCCCTGCTCATCAGCGGAGCATGTGCTGGAAGCGGCAAAGGGTCGAACCCACACAGCTCAGCCGTGTTGCAGATTTCCCAGATCAAGTTGTCGGTAGCTTCACTGCCCTTCCACGCCTGAATCACCCGCCGTATGCAGAACAGCTTTCGCTCAGCACGCAGCTGCCTTCGTGTATCTTCCAGCCTATTCCAGAGCGCCACAAAGTCGGTCAGAGAGTCAAACCTTGCCATGGTCATAACCCTTTCTTCTCGAAGTATTTCTCCGTCTTAGTCCACTTCTTGGTACCCTCGTCATAGGTCACATACTCACGGCTCTTCCACATGCGCAGGGTGCTGCCCCCATCGCCCTGCCTACCCTGCTGCTGGCGCATCAGCTTGTAGTCATCCAGTCCGAATTCATCAGGCAGCAGGGAGAGCAAGTCCATCGGTCCCTTGTTCAGGATTTTCTTCTCCATGCTGAGTTCCTCTTCCAGCTGGTCACCGAAGAAGCGCATCTTGCACCACAGATCCATCTGCACACTCCAGCACACATACGGCTCTATATCACGGCTCCAGCGCTGCCCTTCGGCTACATAGAGCACCATGGCCTTCAGGAAGGCTATCACGATGGCACGGTAAGAGAGCACGCGGTAGGCTTCGCTCTCATAGAGGTCGGCCCGCTCGTCGAGCTCCTCCTGCAAGCGCAGCGCCAGCTTGGTAGCCTGCGGGCACTCTATGAGTCCCGAAGCGGTATTCAGTCGCTCTATATACGGGCGCAGCGCCTCCTTAAATGCGTCATCGTAGGTACCCACCACAGGCGCATGGTTCTTCTCGCCCTTTTGTCTTTCAGGTTTCAGGATGGTGCTGATGTTCAGGCGGCTCAGGGTGCCGTCGTTCACCGCCCGGCGGAAGAATTTCACGGCGTTTGGAGGCGTACTGCTGGCATTCCAGTTCCAGCGCAGGGGCGCTATGCCCGTGATGCTGTCGGCACCCACACGCTCCTGCCCGTGCAGGGCATTGTCGAACGCCTTTCGTATCAGCACCGACACATCTTCTATCTTTCCGCTGGTGGTCACCTTGCGCAGTCCTTCCACCTCATCCACGATAGTATAGATGAAGCGCTGCCCGTTCTCATTCACATCCACCACGCGCTGGTTGAACACCGCATCGGTGAGGTTGTCTATCACCAGCTGGATGCAGATGTCTGTGGGGCGTGGATCCTTGGCCTTGGTCTTGCCCGTAGGATTCTTGCGCTTCCATTCCGCTTCCCGCCTGCGGTTGGGTTCATCACGTGCGGCAATGTCTTCATTGATGCAGTTGATCGGCTCCTTAATGCGCCCCTTGCCTATGCTCTGCTGTGCTATGAGCACATGCATGAAGGTGGCTTCATGCGCCACGTTGTCGGTGTAGAGGAACTTCACCCCGTGCAGGTGCGTTCCCAGCGCTGGAAACACAGCCTCTGCTACGGCATCCTTATACATCTCTGGCACTTTCGAGGTGAGCAGAGCCAGCAATCGGGGCAACTTCTTAGGACGCTGTGGCGGCGTGTCCTTCGTGCCTCCTGCGGCCAGAAGCTTACGCTCCTTCTTCAGTTCACTCAGCACTTGGCGCAGCTGGTAGGGCATGCCCTTGCGCTCCTCGTTCAGGGCATTCTGCAAGGTCTGCTGCCATTCCTCCTCAGGAAATCCGTCGTAGCGCGGAATCACCCTCATCAGCATCTCCAGCGAGTAGTCGCAGATATGGCGCAGCATCTTTGCCAGCTCGAAGGTCTTCACGTTGCGGTCGCCCTCACAGGGTTCCTTCCCATCGTTATACAGTTGCCAATACTTGGCGATGATGTCAGAGTAAGGGGTGCCGTGGTAGGAAAGGGTTAATGAAGACTGAAGAGTGAATAATGAGGAATGAGGCTGCGCAGCAGAAGATTCTTCATTCTTCATTATTAATTCTTCATTTACAAAGAGTTTTTCGTCGAGGTAAAGCAGGTCTTCCTCGCTGGCAGTGGTAGTGAAGAACACGCGGGTGATGTCTTTAGCTGCCTCATCGAAGGGGACACCCAGCAGGGCAGAAGCCCACTTCAGGTTCTCCTCTTGGCTTAGCTCCGCACGGCGGCTGAACACCAGATGGAAGCCCGCCTTGGGTACGCCCTGCTTATCGGTGCTACCCGCACTGCGCTCCAGCATCAGCAGGTGCAGCTCATCTTTCTTCTGCAGCACCAGCTGCGGCACCTCCGCCAGCCTAGTCTCATAGGCAGCATCACTCTCGAAGTCGGCCCGATGTATGTCGATGTCCATACCCACTGACGTAGAGTAGTGCGTGCTGCCCTTCAGGGTGCCGTCGGCATTGGGCAGGCAGCTGTAGTTCATCTGCAGCAGCATGGTCTTGGCATCTACCAGCACACCTTTTTTATTTGTCACCTTCTCGCCTCGGCGTGCCTTCGCCACCATGTTTATCTGATAGATGGTGTGGCGCTGCTGGCGGTACTCTGCCGCCGAACCGACGGGGTGCATCAGCTTAGCCCCGTCGGCATTGTAATAGATCTTGTAACAACTCATCGCATTCTTATTTAGATAAGTAACGTAAAAACAACTCTACGAGGTAACTGTCTTCGGCAAAGGCCTTGCACATCTCGGCAGCCGACATCTGCTTAGGGAACCTCATGGATACGATCACGCTCTGCGGACCCTCCTTCACTACGCCATGAGGGGTGGTTATCAGCTGCGCATAGCGCGCCTGTGGGTGCTGGGCATAAGGCTTGAAGGCAGCCTTCCCCTGCTCATCGATAGTCAGGCGTCCTCTCCTGCTGCCCACGGGCATCAAGATACCTTCTAGCACTTCACACTTTCTCACGGGGCAGATGCCTACGGCACCATTCTCTGCATAAGTCACTTCTGCTGGCAGCATCACTTCACTCTGAAATAATTTCTTTTTCATCTTTCGTTGAATTGCGAGAGAAACATCGGTATGGGTGGCCACCTATATCTCATTGAGCATCCCTCCGCTTCAACTCTGGTTGATTTAATTTGATAACTCTGAACCAGCGGTTTCTCCCCTGATTCCGAGTGCAAAGTTAGACCATAAAAATGGGGGGCACTAATTGCGGGAATTGCGATATTGAGGCTTCATTATTTGCAATTTCCGCGCCTACTCACAGCACTATCACCTGATGCCGATTCTCCTTGATCTCTGCCTTGCAAGACACGTGAATCCAGTGGCGCGTGTGGTAGGTTTCCCAGATCAGCTGGTCGTAGGGCAGATGGTCACGCAGGTAGCAGAACCACTGCCAGCCCACCTCCAGCGAGGGCAGCAAGATGTCGGCTGCCTCGCCCCGGAGGTGCTGCGAGCTGGGCACTCCGCCCACGGCGCGGTTCACGGCTGGGCTGCGGTATCCGCTGGAGATTTGCACCGGTCGGCCTGCCCACTGCCGTAGGGGTTCAAGCACCTGCTGGCAGAGGTTCTTCAGACGCTCCACCGCCTCCGCTGTGGGCTCATTGCTGAGTCCCTTCAAGCGGGCGATGAAGGAGTCTGTGAATTCATGGAGCTGGAAGTGCTCCGAGAGCTGAATGTCTGCCATTCTCAGAGCACTCCCATGCAAGAGGTTACACCGATGGTGGTGCCGATGGCGGTCAGAATGGCGATAGCCGTCTGAATGATGAATTTCCAAGTTTCTCGTTTCATAATATTCTTTTTTTTAAATGGTTATTTTGTCTGTTCATTCTTTCCCGCAGGGGAAAGAACGAACCAAGAAAGGCTGCCGACTGCATTTTTTCCGCTAAGAATGGTTCACCATTCTCTTAACGCTCCAAAAATGAGGTCGGAGTCAAGGCCGTTCTTTTGAGGTTAGCCGATGCCACTGTCACCGCCGTCACCACCGCTTGGCTCGGTAGAGCCAGAGCCACCAGTTTCAGGCTGCGTGGTGCTGCCCGTATTAGAGCCAGAGCCAGCCTCTTCATCCTCCACCTCACCATCATCGGTAGAGGTGACCTGCTTCACGATGTTGCCATTGCGGTCATAGCAGGTGATGTTGATGCTGGTATCCTTCAGCTCCTGCTTGATATCCACGTTGGGGGTGAAGATCACACGGCGACCCGTGATAAGGCCGGCAGATACTAAGTTCACGTCACTCACTGAGGTGGCACGCACCCCGAATCGCATGGTGCCCAGTCCTGGCACTGCCACACTGTGGCCCTCGGTGGCCCACGCCTTGATCACATCACCGATGGCTTCCCAAGCTGCGTTCAGCGCACCACGCTGAATACCACTGCGGAGGGCTGCCTCCTGAATCACCTTCTGGGCTGAGAGCTTACTATAGATTTCGGCCTGCAGTACGTAGGCATACTTCTCCACACCTTTCTGGAACGACACATTGCGCTCCACTGCTTTTACTTTGATAGACATAGTAGGGAAATTTAAAATTAAAAATTAAAACTTATGAAATGGCACAGGGCTTGGACTTCGCGCTGCGGCTACTCTTCGAGGTGAGGCTTGTCCTTCGTCTCCCCTGAATTTCACGCTGCAAATATACGGCAGCCATTTTGCGGTTTTCGAATTTTTAGGCAGAAAAATTTCACTTTGGAGCCAAAAATAAGTGTTAAAAAATTTCTGAGTAGAAGCACCTGATTTTTTCCCTCGCGTGGAAGATTTTTTTTCTTCCCGTGGCAGGCCCACACCCCACCTTCGAGCGTCACGCGTCACAACGTCACAAGCACTTTTCTACCGCATACCATTACCGAAAATCCACTAAGTGAATTTTTACTATATATATTTATATATATATATATATAAATATATATAGTAAAATTTTTAATACCCCATTTCTTGATTCCCAAAACACGTTGTGACGTTGTGACGCGTGACGCTCAGCGGCTCAACCTAGAAGTGGCTAAGAAAAATATTTTTGAAAAAAAAACAACAAAAGTGTTGCGCATCCGAAAATTATACCTACCTTTGTCCCCGTCAAATGTGACGTAATAATTTTGCACGTGCCGTAGAGACAACTTCAACATTTCATTTGCATTATTAAAGCCTTGCAAATGAAATGTATTTTTTTTGTCTAATTTTAAAAAAGAAGTTTACTATGGCAACAAAGTCCTACAAGAAGTTCAAGGGAGAGCTCTCCTATTCTATCACAGAAATCACCCGCGTCATCAGCAAGTGCTCCAGAGGAGAAACAAATCCGTTTAACAAAAAGTTCACATATAGCGTCATGCTGTTCGATGTGCTCAATCTGAATCTGCCTTTCACGTCGAACATAGAAGGGCTGGCCCTTTATAGTCTGCTTGATACTTTTATAGATGTAGAAAAGGCACGTATGCTCATCGACACGAATGCCATTCATCGGCGTTCAAAGGAAGATAAAACCATCGGCGATAGATTGGAACACATCTGTAGGCAAATCGCCCGCAGCTCAAACTACGAACACTTTGAACTGACCGATAGAGCCACTTGGTTTTTCACCAAGGTTGTACATTATATGGAAGCCAATTACCCGCTTCCTGAAGATAAAGTCAACCCATGCAACCAGCGCAACGTGTGCAACCCCTGATATAAGGCCTAAAGATGAACAAGCGCTATCCCGTGGTAGGTCTGCGCCATCATGCATGGAGCGACCGCATCCAGCAGCTGGATGAAATCGGTGTGGGTCAGTCGGTGATGCTCAGCGTAGATGCCACCAACCCCGTAGAGCCCAATGCCGTGATAGTATTCATGGGCAAGGCGTTGCTGGGCTACGTGCGCACAGGAGCCGACCGTGCAGAAGCCCGGCGTCGCATAGAGGCCTCTGGCAGCCCCGTACTCATGGGGCACATCGTAGAAGTAGATACCAACCTAAGTATGGTCTGGGTAGAAGCCGATGAAGAGGAAGAGAAAGACGGTGCCGGCCACCTGCATTCGCAGCAAGCCGAGCTGCATGCCTGGCAATACACGGGTCCCGTGCTGCCGATGGATGATGAGACGCGCCTCTTTCACATGCAGGCCGAAGTGCTGCTCATCCAGCTCAGGCAGCGCCACCCGTGGGACTCCGGCATGGCCGAAGCCCTGCAGACTGTGACCGGTGAATGCTGGCGCGATGTGAGTGCCGAGGGCGAAGACCGCCTCAGGCAGATAGCCTCCCTGCTGGAAGCCTATCCCCCAGAGCCGTGTTATCAGGAGGCTGTCCAGCTGGTGCGCCATGCCATCGACGGGCTGGGCAGCGACCATACGCGCCTCTGCCTCTCGCAGCTCATCCTTGACATTGCCCACAGGCAAGAAACGCTCTTCTTCATGCTCCGCCACAGCGAAGCGCTGGAGAAGACCGCTACCCCGCTGCCCCACGAGGTGCCCTGCATGTTTCTGCAAGCCCCCTTGCTCTTCATGGGGACGCTACGCTACAAGCGCCTGAGCAGAGCCAATCTCTGCGGACTCTTCACCCTGCTGACCATGCACATCGTGCTGCTGGAACGCCAGACGGGCAGCCCGCTCACCCTGATCAGCTCTCCTGCGGGCTACAAGCTGGAATGGAGCAGAGATCCGCATGCTGCAGAGCACCCCATGGTAGAAGATGCCCTGAACCGATTCCTGCCTCGGCACTACACCGAGAGCCAGCTCAGCAAGCTGGAGCAGTTGCATGTATCCAAAAACTCATCGATAGATAATGAGATATATAATAAGTGTGTTTGTGTGGATCCGATAGCCCCAAAGCCGTCGGAGGAGGGGAAGCCCAGCCGGAAGGGCCGACCCTCCATTTCCTTATTCGACACACCCGCACAAGAACATCGGCTCACCCAGCTGCTGCGCCCGTGGCTCAGCAGTCACTACCTGCCCGCCACGCAGCAGATAGCCGTAGGCGGCATCAAGGTGCCAGCCCACGTGGGACTGGCTGCTCTCTACTACGTGCTGACCGACCGCCTGCTGGTGGGAGCACGTGAGAATGTCAGTGCCTTCCACAGCTACCTATCGGGCTTCTTCGACGAGCAGCCCTGCTCCCGTCAGCACCTCAGCCAGGCCTACCGCAAGGTGAAGTGCTGCGGTGTAGAAAGCCTGCGCCAGCTCACCTTGGAGCAGGTGCAGCGTGCCTACGCCAAGTATTCAGACGGCAGCCGTCACCTATATCAGGGGCTCACTCCCGACGAGTTCGGCTCCCAGTGGCAGGGGCTCTACGAAGCCATCGATCAATCGTTATGAATTTTCTGAATGTTACATAATATATAATGTTTGAAGGCTGGTTCGTGAGAATAGGCCTTTTTTGTTGTCAGCGTCACGCGTCACAACGTCACAAGCAGTTTTGGAGGGAGTATCCTAAGGGAGTTTCTGTAGTTCCCTATACAAGCGCTGCACGGGCAAGCCCATGACATTGTAGTAGCTGCCTTCCAAGCCCTCTACGCCCACATAGCCTATCCACTCCTGCACGCCGTAGGCTCCGGCCTTGTCGAAGGGGTGGTAGTGGTCTACGTAGTAGCTGATCTCCTCATCGGTGAGACAGGCAAAGTGTACGTGCGTCTCTACGCTGAAGCTGTGCTGCCAATCGCGGGTGGTAAGGGTGACACCGGTATAGACCTGATGGGTGTTCCCAGAGAGCTTATGGAGCATCTGTATGGCTTCTTCACGATCACTCGGCTTGCCCAGCACCTCGCCTTGGAGCCAGACGATGGTGTCGGCGGTGATCAGCAGTTCATCAGCTGCCATGCTGACACGGTAGGCATCGGCTTTCTCACGAGAGATGTAGAGGGGGATGTCTCCACGCTGCAGGGTGTCGGGGTACGACTCGTCGATATCGGGCAGGGTACGGACCTCAAAGTCGATGCCCAAGCCTCGGAGCAGCTCCTTACGGCGTGGGGAATTGCTGGCCAGAATCACATGATATTTCTCTAAATTCTTCATTCTTCACTCTTCATTCTTCACTCTTCATTCTTCATTCTTCATTTACCAACAGCTATAGACCTCTTCATCTTTCATCCAGAGCCCATTGGCCTTGAGGAACTGCTCCACGATGTCACGCGCCACGCCATATCCTCCGGGGGCAGAGGAGATGTACTTAGCCACAGCCTTCACCTCTGGGGCGGCATCGCTGGGACAGCAGGGCAGTCCACAGACCTTCATCACGGGCAGGTCGGGGATGTCATCACCCACGAAGAGGATTTCCTCGTCGCGCAGACCGTGGCGGTCGCGGAACTTCACATAGTCCACCATCTTCACAGAGGAAGGCAGGTAGATGTCTTCTGGGTCGAAACCCAGGTTGATGTAGCGTCGGCGCACATTGGGCGCATTGCCTCCCGTGATGATGGCCATAGGCACCTTCATCACACAGGCGATGTGGAGGGCATAGCCGTCCTTGATGCTCACGGTGCGCACGGGCAGTCCGTCGGCATCGATAGAGACTACATTGGCACTCAGCACGCCGTCGATGTCGAAGGCGAGCGCCTTGATTTTAGTGAGGTCGTAGTTTATCATTCTGAACAGTAAACATTAAACATTAAACATTAAACATTAAACATTAAACGTTATACATTAAACGTTGCGCATTGAACATTAACTATACAGGATGAATCCATCCGGATGGGAACGGCGAAGCCGTTATGTTTAATGTTTAACGTTTAACGTTTAACGTTATCGTTGCTCCCTTCACGCCGCTGGCGGTAGCTTTTAGGGTCACGGTGCCAGCTTCTTCACCACTCTGCACGAGGGCGGTGAGCTGACCGCTGAAGGCGTGCATCTGTGGCTGGTGGAAGAGGTCGAGGCAAGCGGCATCGCCATTGGCAGCGGCTCGGTAGGTACCGGCACCGGTGACTTGGAACTTCACCAGTCGGCCATCGTCTGGGCAGAGGTTGCCGTCCTTATCTACCACACGCACGGTGATGTAGGCCAGATCCTTGCCGTCGGCACTGAGCGTGGTGCGATCGGCCACCAACTCCAAGTGGTGAGGCTTGCCCGCCGTATGCACCACCTGCTCCATAGCCGGGCGCCCTGCGGCATCGTAGGCCACCACACGGAGCTCACCCGGCTCATACTTCACATTGTCCCAGATAAGGCGGTAGCGACGAGTGAAGTTCAGCGTATCCTTAGCCTGCAGCAGCTTATTGGCCTCTGCGGCATCGAGCTTCTTCTGCACGCCCTGGCTCTTGCCATTCACGAAGAGCTCAGCACTTGGGAAGTCAGTATAGACCATCACAGGGGTGACTTGCCCGCGGCGGTTCTTCCACGTCCAGTGGGGCAGGATATGCAGGGTATGGTCATTGCGGTTCCACACGCTGCGGTAGAGGTAGTAGCGGTCTTTAGGGATGCTGGCCAAGTCAATGATGCCGAAAAGGGAACTATGGCTGGGCCATGCATTGGTGTCGTATGGCGTAGGCTCTCCCAGATAGTCGAAGCCCGTCCAGACAAACTGCCCGATGGTCCACTCATGATCGTCGGCCAAGGCGAAATCTACTTCTGGCAGATTGCTCCACCAGCAGAACTCCAGATCGTAGCCAGTGGACTGATGGTCGGGATAGGTGGCACCGGTCTTGATGGCGATAGGGAACTTATACACGCCGCGGGAGCTGACGGTAGAGGCGGTCTCGGAACCCAGCACCAGATTGTGAGGCAACTTCTCGTAGGCTGCCTCGTAGTATTGCGTACGGTAATTCAGTCCGGGGATGTCTATCTGCGCAGCGAAGCCATTGTCGAGGGCACAGGCCACTTGATCCATACCCAAGGTGACAGGACGCGTAGGGTCTTCGCGGTGGCAGATGTCTTGCAGCATGCGGGCCACCTCCAGACCACCGGGCTGGCACTGTGAAGGCACCTCGTTGCCGATGCTCCAAATCACCACGCAAGGATGATTACGGTAGTTGTGCAGCATATTCACCATGTCTTTCTCTGCCCACTCGTTGAAGTAGCGGTGGTAGCCGTTCTCGCACTTGGCGATGTCCCATTCATCAAACGGTTCTATCATCATCATGAAGCCCATCTCATCGCAAAGGTCTACCAGCTCAGGCGCAGGCATGTTGTGGCTGGTACGCACGGCATCGCAGCCCATGTCTTTCAGGAGGGTGAGCTGGCGGCGCAGGGCAGCCACATTCACGGCAGCTCCCAGCGGACCGAGGTCATGATGGTTGCATACGCCTTGGAACTTGCGCAGCTGGCCATTCAGGAAGAAGCCCTTGTCTGGCACATACTCTATGCTGCGTATGCCGAAACGGGTGGTATAGGTATCTTTCTTCACGCCATCGACGTAGATCTCTGAGACAGCCTGATAGAGGCTGGGGCTCTCTGGGCTCCATAGCTCAGGCTGATCTACGGTGAGGTTCTGCTCAAAGACGGTGCGTTGGAGCATGCTCTGGGTATTGTCCTTTACGGCCACTTCCCTACCCGACGGCGACAGGATGCGGGTGCGGACGCGTACCTCAGCATCGCCCACCTGCTCCATGGTGGTGAGCAGCTTCACGGTGGCGTAGGCCTGCTCCACATGAGGGGTGATGACCTGCGTGCCCCAGACGGGAACATGCACGTCCTCAGTCTGAATCACATGCACATTGCGGTAGAGTCCGGCACCAGGGTACCAGCGTGAGGAGAGCGGCAGGTTCTCCAAGCGGACAGCCAGCAGATTGTCGGTACCATTCTGATTCAGGTAAGGGGTGACATCGCAGTAGAAGGAATTGTAGCCGTAAGGCCAGAAGATGGCTTCCTGCCCATTGACATAGACACGCGCTTCACTCATGGCACCATCGAAGAGCAGGGTGACATGCTTCTGCGGATCGGCTTGGAAGGTGTTACGATACCAGCCCACACCCACGTAGGGCAGTCCGCCCGTTCGGCCTGTCTTGGTAGAGGCCTCGGTCTCACCGTTCTGAGTCACAGCCACATGCTGCAAATCGTTCGTTCCGCCGAAAGGGCCATACACGGCCCAGTCGTGCGGCACGGTCACAGTCTGCCAGGCGGCATCATCATAGCCCACCTGCTGAGCACCAGCCTGCTCGCCCTTTGTGAATTTCCAACCTTTCTCCAGCGTATATTCACTGCGCTGTGCCTGCAATCCCACTGCCATGAAGCAGCAAATCGCCATCAACAAAAACTTCCTCATCGTATCTATGCTTTTAATTTTTTTTGTAAAGATAATTATTTTATCGCAGATGCATACGTTCGTACCTAAAAATTACTACATTTGCACGTAGAATATGATGTAATCTTATCACCAAAGACCATGCCGACACCACAACTGACCATAAAGGACATAGCCCGTGAGCTGAACGTATCTCCGTCTACCGTGTCGAGGGCGCTGCAAGGGCACCCCGGCATCAGCCAGCAGACACGTGAGCGCATACAGCAATATGCCCGCGAGCACCATTTCAAACCCAATCAGCTGGCTGTGGGACTGCGTTCTCGCAGCAGTCGGCTCATCGGCATCATCGTCCCTGATTTCACCAATTACTTCTTCGCCTGTGTGCTGAGCGGCATTGAGTCGGCAGCATCGAAGGCAGGGTATCGCATCATGGTGGCGCAGAGCAACGACGACTACCACCGCGAGGAGGAAATAGCGCATGCGTTTATGGAGGCCAGGGTGAGCGGGGTGATCACATCGCTGGGAAAACAGACCACCAACTACCAGCACTATAAGGAGCTGATGGATCTGGGCATACCGGTGGTGTTCTACGACCGCATCAGTACCGACCTACCCACCGACCGCGTGGTGGTGGACGACTATGCAGGAGCGTATGCCGCCGTGGAGCACATGATCAAGACGGGATGCAAGCACATCTATTTCTACAGCTCACCACCTCATCTGGAAATCACCAAGAACCGCCGCAATGGCTATCTGGATGCCATGCATAAGCACGGCTTCCAAGTGACGCCAGACATGATGCCGCTGTGTGACAATCGCCAGGATGCCATCAGGCTGACGCAGGAGATACTGAAGCGGGATCCTAAGCCCGATGGTTTCTTTGCCGTGAACGATATGACGGCGGCGGGCATTCTCTATGTCTGCAAGCACGTGGGGCTGAAGGTGCCGGAAGAGGTGTCTATCTGTGGGTTCTCAGGCGATGCCATCTCTGAGACCACCGACCCACTGCTCACCACCGTGGAGCAAAACGGTCAGGAGGTGGGTCAGTGTGCCTTCCAGCTCCTTCAGCACCGCCTCAACGGTGAGGAGCATGCCAGCAAGATGATCGTCCGCACGAAGTTGCTGCTGAGAGGAACGACGAAGGAAAATTGAGAAATTGAGAGATTGAGAAATTGAGATATTACAGAGCCAACACGCTAAAACGCCAACATGCTGAAGAGGACGAAGCCGACTTTCTCAATATCTCAATATCTCAATATCTCAATAAATATAAAATAAAAGGAGGAATAGCTAAATGAAGACAAAGCCTGATTTGAGTTTTTGGAAACTATGGAACCTTAGTTTCGGATTTTTCGGAGTGCAGATAGCCTATGCCCTGCAGAGTGCCAATATCTCACGTATATTCGCTACGCTGGGAGCAGACCCGCATGACCTGAGCTATTTCTGGATCTTGCCTCCGCTGATGGGTATTCTGGTACAGCCCATCGTAGGAACGCTGAGTGATAAGACTTGGACGCGCTTCGGCCGCCGCATACCTTATCTATTTATAGGGGCTGCCGCTGCAGTGCTGGTGATGTGCCTGCTGCCTAATGCGGGCTCCTTCGGAATGGCGGTATCTACGGCTATGATCTTCGGCCTTTTCGCACTGATGTTCCTCGATACAAGCATCAACATGGCGATGCAGCCGTTCAAGATGCTGGTGGGCGACATGGTGAACGAGAAGCAGAAGGCCAAGGCGTACTCCATCCAGAGCTTCCTCTGCAATGCCGGCTCACTGGTGGGCTATGTTTTCCCCTTTGTTTTCACGGCCATCGGCATTGCCAATACGGCACCTTCTGGCGTGGTGCCCGACTCGGTGATCTACTCCTTCTACATAGGTGCTGCCATCCTCATCCTCTGCGTGATCTACACCACCCTGAAGGTAAAGGAGTGGAATCCTAAGGAGTATGCGGAGTATAACCCTGTATCAGAGGTGAAGGAAGAGAGTGCCAACTGGATCACTCTGCTGAAGAATGCGCCTGCTACGTTCTGGAAGGTGGGACTGGTGCAGTTCTTCTGCTGGGCAGCCTTCATGTATATGTGGACCTACACCAACGGTACCATTGCAGACACGGTATGGAATACCACCGATGTGGCCTCAGCCGGCTATCAGGAGGCGGGCAACTGGGTAGGCGTGCTGTTTGCAGTGCAGGCCATAGGCAGTGTGGTGTGGGCCGCCATCCTTCCGCAGTTCAAGAACGTGAAGTTCGCCTATGCACTGAGCTTGGTACTGGGTGGCATCGGTTTCGCCATGGTGCCGTTCATCCATGATCAATATATGCTTTTCGTACCGTTCATCTTGATAGGATTCGCTTGGGCAGCCATGCTGGCTATGCCGTTTGCCTTAGTGACAAACGCCCTGCAGGGCTACGGCCACATGGGTGTGTATCTGGGACTCTTCAACGGCACCATCTGTCTGCCTCAGATCATAGCGGCAGCTCTGGGTGGCGTGGTTCTGGCGATGGTAGGCAGCGCCCAGCGCAATATGATGATCATCGCAGGAATACTGCTCGTCATCGGTGCAGTCTGCGTGTTCTTCATCCACGAAAAGCAGAAGGAAGATAATCAATGATATCATGAGCGGTGAGTGAAACCTCGCCCAGATTGGCAGCAGCCATATCAGCAGCAAGGCCATGGATGTAGACGCCTAAACGGGCAGCATCTATGGCCTTGATGCCTTGTGCCAGCAGGGCGGTGAGAATGCCTGTGAGCACATCGCCGCTGCCACCAGTAGCCATGCCAGGATTGCCCGTAGGATTGAACCAGCACTGCCCTGCCGTATCTATCACGGCGGTATAGGCACCCTTGAGCACGATGCAGACCTGTGCCTCTCGCGCCAGTTCACGGGCTTTCTGCAAGCGCTGGAAACTATTCTGACTGCGCCCTACCAGTCGGTCCATCTCGCCCGGATGCGGAGTGATGATGCTCTCCAGCGGAAGATTGTAGAGGTGCTCTCGCTCCTCACCCAAGATGTTGAGCGCATCGGCATCCAGCACCAGCGGTATATCGCAATGGTCTAATAGCTCCAACAAGGCGGCACGGGTATCTTCATGCTTTCCGAGGCCAGGCCCTATGCCCACGACATTGTAGGCATCAGTGAGCGGAGCCTCAGCGAAATGATCGGGGTGAATATCTATCTGCGTCATGGCCTCAGGCACTGCCGTTTGGAGCATCGGATTGTTGCACTGCGGCACGTGCACCGTGAGCAGCCCTACCCCACTGCGTAGGCAGGCACGGGCAGCCAAGATGGAAGCGCCTGCCATGCCCAACTTACCTGCAATGAGCAACGCCCTGCCGAAATCGCCCTTATGGGCAAAGCGGGCACGGGGCTTCAGCAGTCCGCGCACATCATCTGCCTCCGTGATAGCATAGGGTGTAGGTGTCTGCTCGATGCCCTGTGGGTGCAAGCCGATATCCAGCACCTTCCACTCCCCTACTTTCTGCGCATTCTCAGGCAGAAGGAAAGCCAACTTCGGAAACTGGAGCGTGAGGGTGAGATGGGCATTCATCACCTGCGCCATGGTATTGTAGGTATTGTCTTCTCCCATCAGTCCAGACGGCACATCGATGGCAACCACATAGGCGGGCGAGGCATTGACATAGCGCGCCACAGAGGCGAAGCCTCCTGTCAGGGGCTTATTGAGCCCACTGCCAAAGAGACCGTCTATCACCACATGTTCTGCGGTGAGCACAGGCGGGGTGAACTGACTGGTCACCTCATGAAACTCCACCTCGCTGAGCTGCGAGAGTCGGTTGCGATTGGTCTGACAGCAAGGCGATAGGGAACCCTTCACATTGAAGAGGTAGACTGAGAGTCGGTAGCCCCGCTCCGCCATCAGGCGTGCCACAGCCAGGGCATCACCTCCATTATTGCCAGGACCTGCAAAGACCACAAAAGGCACCACTGGAGCGAATCTGCTGCAGATCTCCCCTGCCAAAGCCTGCGAGGCCCGTTCCATCAGGTCGATCTCTGCCACCGGCTCATGCTCTATGGTATAGGCATCGAGCTTCTTCACGCTGGATGTTGGAAATATTTTCTTCATACAATGGCGAAGATACGCCAAAATATGGTAAATACAAAAATTATTTGTAACTTTGCACATCTTAAATTTTCGTTATCATGGAAACAATACATATAAAAGACAGAGACTTCAAGGTGTCTATCAAGGAAGAAGACATCTTAAAAGAGGTTGACAGGGTGGCAGCTGAGATCAATCGTGACTTGGAAGGCAAGAATCCGCTCTTCCTATCAGTGCTGAACGGTTCATTCATGTTCACATCCGACTTGATGAAGCGCATCACCATCCCTTGCGAGATTTCGTTTGTGAAGATGTCTTCCTATCAAGGTGTGAACTCCACAGGCAAGGTGCGCGAGATGATAGGCGTCAGCGAGGATCTCAAGGGACGTACCGTAGTGATCGTGGAGGACATCGTAGATACGGGTTACACCATGAAGCACATGCTGGAGACGCTGAGCACCTACCGGCCTGAGTCTGTACACATCGCTACGCTGCTGGTGAAGCCAGAGAAGCTGAAGGTGGATCTCAACATAGAGTATGCAGCCATGAAGATTCCAAACGCCTTCATCGTGGGCTATGGTCTGGACTATGATGGATTCGGACGAAATTATAAGGACATTTATACTGTTGTGTAAAATGCAAAAATGCAAAAATTAAAATATTAGAAATATGCTGAACATTGTAATTTTCGGTGCTCCGGGCTCAGGCAAGGGCACACAGAGTGAAAAGATTGTAGAGAAGTACGGTATCAACCACATTTCTACGGGTGACGTGCTTCGCGCAGAGATTAAGAACGGTACGGAACTGGGTAAGACAGCAAAGAGCTACATCGACCAGGGCCAGCTGATTCCAGACAGTCTGATGATAGACATTCTGGCCAGCGTATTCGATAGCTTCAAGGATAGCAAGGGCGTGATTTTCGACGGTTTCCCACGCACCATCGCTCAGGCAGAGGCTCTGAAGCAGATGCTGAAGGATCGCGGTCAGGATGTGAGCGTGATGCTCGATCTGGACGTGCCAGAGGATGAACTGATGACTCGCCTCATCAAGCGTGGTCAGGAGAGCGGCCGTGCCGATGACAATGAAGAGACCATCAAGAAGCGCCTGGTAGTTTACCACAGCCAGACTGCCCCACTGATCGACTGGTACAAGGCTGATGGCAAATACCAGCACATCAATGGCTTAGGCGCACTCGACCGCATCTTCGGCGACATCTGCGCTGCAATTGATAAAGTAAATTGAGATAGTGAGATATTGAGATATTGAGAAATTGAGATATTGAGATATTGAGAAATTCGGCTTCGCCTTTTCAGCGTTTAGCAAGTGAGCGTAGTTCTATCCGAATGGTAATCTCTCAATATCTCCATCTCTCAATCTCTCAATAATAATAAAAAAAAAGGTGGCAGAATCCAATTTCGTTGATTATGTGAAGATCTATTGCCGTTCTGGAAAGGGTGGCAAAGGCTCCACACACATGCACAGGGCAAAGTACATGCCAAAGGGTGGTCCCGATGGTGGTGACGGTGGTAGAGGCGGACACGTGATACTGCGTGGCAACCGCAACTACTGGACGTTGCTGCACCTGAAGTTCAACCGCCACATCTTAGCCGGCAACGGTGAGAACGGCTCGCAGGACAAATGTACAGGCAAGAAGGGAAAAGACCAAATCATCGACGTTCCCTGCGGCACTGTGGTCTATAATGCAGAGACTGGCGAGTATGTATGCGATGTGACTGAAGACGGTCAGAAAGTGATTCTGCTGCGTGGAGGCAAGGGCGGCTGGGGCAATGTGCACTTTGCCACTGCTACCCGTCAGGCACCCGACTTTGCCCAACCAGGCGAGCCGATGCAGGAGATGATGGTGATTCTGGAGCTGAAGTTGCTGGCAGACGTCGGCTTGGTGGGTTTCCCGAATGCGGGCAAGAGCACCCTGCTGGCTTCCATCACAGCTGCCAAGCCTAAGATAGCCAACTACCCTTTCACCACGATGGAGCCCAACCTTGGCATCGTGAACTACCGCGACGGAAAGTCGTTTGTGATGGCTGATATCCCTGGCATCATCGAGGGGGCAGCCGAAGGGCGAGGCTTAGGCCTGCGTTTCCTGCGCCACATAGAGCGCAACTCCCTGCTGCTCTTCATGGTACCTGCCGATGCCGATGACATCGCCAAGGAGTATGACATCCTGCTTAATGAAGTGGTGAAGTTCAACCCTGACATGGCAGACAAGACCCGTGTGCTGGCCATCACCAAGTGCGACATGCTGGATCAGGAGCTGATGGATGAGATAGAGCCTACCCTGCCCGAAGGCATTCCGCATGTGTTCATCTCTTCTATCACCGGACTGGGCATCCAGGTGCTGAAAGACATCCTCTGGGAAGAGCTGAACAGCGAGAAAAACCGCTTGCTGAGCAATGGTGAGGAACTGGCGCATCGCTCTAAGGAGATCAGCTATATGCGTCAGGAGATGGAAGACGAGGGCGAGGCTGAAGATATCCTGCCACCAGATGCAAAGCCTACTTACGAAGACTATTCCGAAGAGTTCTGGGATATCGAAGAAGACTTGAAAGGCTTCAAGTAAGTGCTTCGGATTCTCCACTCCGCTGGATACAGATTATTGGCACGTGAACCAAGGTTCTTCACCAGACCGAGGGGTACGTGCCTATTTGTTACCACCACATAGCCTCGCGGTGCCTCAGGCAGGCTGAGCACCTCCCTACGCAGGTAGGTTATCGCCTGCTCCTCCGTCAGCTCCACCTGCGGGAATGCCTCCTTCTGATAAAGGATAGAAAGTACCAGATCATGCGCGGGAATCAAGTCGCGCCCTTTCACTTCTGCTACCTTTACACCCGCTTTGAGGATGCGCAGCGAGCCTCGAAGGGCAGCGAGCAAAGAAGCATATTCGCTTGGGAAGGCATAGAGCATATCCCCCTCCGCAAGCACCTCACGTTCAGAGCTATCTACCCAAGAAGCAGCTTGTTTCAAGGCCTCCTTTGGCAGCGGATTGGCTTTCTGCTTCTCTTTCTTCTTGGGCAGACGAGGACTGAAGGCCCTATAGTCTTCTTCCGTCTTTCGAAGCACAGCCATAAAGAAGCCTTCTCCCTTAGTGCGATGAGGAAGGAAGCGATAAACAGGCATATCCTCCTGCGTCAGACTGCCTGTGATGCCCCATGCTTGCGGCACTTCCACAGGCAATACGTCTGCGCCAAGTTCGGAGGCAATCCACGCCACATTCTCCTCGTCTTCATGCGCATTGAAGGTGCAAGTGCTGTAGATCAGCAGTCCGCCAGGCTTCAACGAGGGCCAGATATCTGCCAAGATGCGACGCTGACGCTGCCAGCAAAGTGCCACATTCTCAGGACTCCACTCCGTAACGGCCGTTTCATCCTTGCGGAACATGCCTTCACCAGAGCAAGGCACATCAGTGAGTATCACATCGAAGAGGTTCTCCAGGGGTGTGAAAGCCGACGGATCATTACCCGTCACCACCACATCGGCACTCCCCCACTTCGTGATGTTCTCTGCCAAAATCTGCGCACGTTGTGGCACAATCTCGTTGGTTATCAGCAGACTGCCCTTAGGCAATAGGCTCAGCGCGTGCGTGCTCTTTCCCCCAGGAGCCGCGCAGAGGTCGAGCATGCACACGGGCTGCTGCACATAGCGGCGCATCACCTGCTCCAGAAACATCGACGAAGCCTCTTGCACATAGTAGCACCCCGCATGAAACAGCGGGTCGAAGGTGAATGACGGGCGCTGAGGCAGATAGCGGCCATCAGCACACCAAGGCACCTGCGTAGCGCCCTCCAATGCGAGCGTGGCAGGCTTCTGTCTATTCAGCCTGATGCTCACCACTGGCTCTGTCTGCAGTGCCTCCACCAGCTGCTTGGCTTGCTCTGCGCCCAGCAGCTCTTCCGTCTGCGCTATGAATGCTTGAGGTAGGTTCATCTGATTATCTCTTTTCTGAATACAAAGATAGTAAGTTTTTTCATAATAAAACATATCACTTACCAGACTCATTACCTCATTTAGAGTTGATAAAAACAAAAATAGAATACAATATGATTTTTTCTCAAAAAAAATGCTGAGATTTGCAACCAAATGCATCTGGGCGTCGTCTAATGTACAGAAATTAAACGTTAAACGTTAGAGGACATTAAACGTTAAACGTTAGACATTAAACATTGAACATTATACATTAATTATAAAAAGAGGAACAAGATATGAAAAGAGTGATTTTAATGATGGTGGCTATGTTGACGATGATTACCGTAGCTAATGCCAAGGAAAGACTGGTCTATCAGACTGACAGCATCACTGGTGAGAGACTGGTGATAGAGGTAAACGACACTATGCGCAACGGACATGCGGAAGTGGATACGCTGAGCATCACCCGCTACCCTGCCAAGAGCAATTCGACGGTGCACATAGACTATGACGATGATGACAGCGAACTGGAGCAAGTTAGCAAGTTCCTGAACAAGAGCGGTTGGGCCATTGTCCTGATAAGCGTAGCATCCATCTTCGCCATCTTCATAGGCCCGCTGCTTATCATCGCCCTCGTATTCTACTATCGCCACAAGAATCGCAAGGCGAGGTATGAACTGGCTGCCAAGATGATAGAAAAGGGCGAGCCCCTGCCTGCCGATCTGGAGGATTCTGTACGAGGACTGAGCGACATGGAGAGCAAAGGCATCAAGAACATGTGCATAGGCGCAGCGGTGACCATCTTCATCTGGGCACTGACAGACAGCTTCGGACTGGCTTGCATCGGCTTGATCGTATTGGCCAACGGTGTGTCTCAATACATCATCGCCCGTCGCACCAAGGAGACTGAAGACTCTGTGGAGATGCGCAAGCTGAAAGAAGAAGTGGAAAGGCTGAAGAAGCATCACGATGACGACATCGAAACCCCTGACGTGGAAGAAGTTAACCTATAAAAAAACAAAGAGCAGAAAGCTACACATGGAGCAACTGAGCGACATAGCTCTGGTCACACAGGTACTGCTGACGCACAATACCCGTGCGTTCGACAAGCTGGTGAGGAAATACCAATCACCCATACGACGGTTTTTCCTCAACCAGACTTGTGGCAATAAGGAACTGAGTGACGACTTGGCGCAAGACACGTTTCTGAAGGCCTACACCAATCTGGCATCGTTCAGAAACCTGGCAAATTTCTCCACGTGGCTCTATCGTATTGCATATAATGTTTTTTATGATTATATTCGCAGCGTGAAACAAACTGAAGACCTGGAGACGGCCAGTGTAGATGCCTCACTGAGCACGGAGCAGGATGACTTCGGACAGAAAGCAGACGTCTATCAGGCCCTGGGCCGACTGAAAGAGATAGAACGCACCTGCATCACTCTTTTCTATATGGAAGAACTAAGCATAGACAAGATAGCAGGCATCACTGGCTGCCCCTCAGGGACAGTGAAAAGCCACCTGAGCCGTGGCAAGGAGAAGATGGCTCAATACTTAAAGAAGAATGGATATGGTAGATAAGGACGACATATTACTGAAAGACTTCCTGCAAGCCAACAAGCAGGAGGTGGCGGACAATGGGTTTTCACGCCGCGTGATGAACCGACTGCCTGAACGCAGGGCTGTGCTGCTGAGCTACGTGCTCTCAGCAGTGAGCCTTGTGCTGGCAGTGGCCCTCTTCTACGTGCAAGGTGGTGTGGGCATCGTGAGCAATGCCCTCAGGGAGGTATTCCAAAACATCTCCTTCAGCGGCAATCTTTCTACCCTCAATGGCACGGAGCCTTGGACATTAGCCGTGGTAGCAGTGGTTTTATTGTTCATGGGGTATGGAAAACTGGTCAATATGTCCGAATAGTTTTCACCTCGCCTTTGATATTTGATGCAGAAATAGTATTTTTGCATCCGTAAAAAGGTAAAAAGGTGAAAAAGCATATTCTATTACTCATATTTCTCACACTTTGGGGGCTGAATGCGGGGGCGCAGACAGCCAATGCGCTGATGCAGCAATACCTCACAGACATGGGGGTGGACATCACTACGCACAATCATGTGAAGCTCTTCTTCAATGGACACGATAAGTTCGAGGACTTGTTTCACTACTTCCGTCAGGCGAAAGAAAACATCAATCTGGAATATTTCAACTTCCGCAACGACTCCATTGCCAATCTGACCTTCGACATTCTGGGTGAGAAGGTGAAGGAGGGTGTGGCTGTGCGTGCCATGTTTGATGCCTTCGGAAACTCCAGCAATAACCAACCGCTGAAGCGTGACCACATGAAGGCCATCCGCGAGAAAGGCATCGAGTTGGTGAAGTTCGACCCTATCGTATTCCCTTGGGTGAACCACATCGTGCCACGTGATCATCGCAAAATCGTGGTGATAGACGGCAAGGTGGGCTATACGGGTGGCATGAACATAGCCGACTACTACGTGAATGGCTTGGAAGGCATCGGTGCCTGGCATGACATTCACATGCGCATAGAGGGCGAGGCCGTGGCTAAGCTGCAAGACATCTTCCTCACTACCTGGAATAAGGAGACAAAGCAGCAGGTGGGCGGAGAGGAGTTCTATTACGAGCCTACTACTTGGCCCGACAGCCTGAACACCACGATGGCCATTGTGGACCGTGCCCCAAAAAAGACGCCTAAGCACATACGCAGAGTCTACGCTCATGCCATCGACGTGGCGCAGGAGAAAGTGCAGATCATCAACCCCTACTTCGTGCCTACACATCTGGTGCGCAAGGCTCTGAAAAACGCCATCAAGCGCGGCATCGACGTGCAGATCATGCTGCCAGCCAAGTCGGACATCCCCTTTACGCCTGATGTGGCTGAATATGTAGCACACAAACTGATGAAGAAGGGTGCCAAGATCTACCTGTTCAACGGTGGTTTCCACCACTCCAAGGTGATGATGATAGACGATGATTTCTGCACCGTGGGCACTGCCAATCTGGACAGCCGAAGCCTGCGCTACGACTATGAAACCAATGCCTTCATCTTCGACAAGCAGGTGACCAAGCAACTGACCGATCTCTATGCGAGGGACCTTCAGAACTGCACCACGATGACGCCAGAGTATTGGAAGCAGAAAAAGGGTGGGAAAAAATTCGCAGGCTGGTTCGGAAATTTGCTCACTCCTTTCTTATAATCTGAAAAATCACTATCTTTACGGGCAAAAGAAGACTTATGAAACAATACTTAGACATACTGCAGCGTGTGCTGGATGAAGGCGTGCATAAGGAAGACCGCACTGGCACAGGAACCATCAGTGTTTTCGGGCATCAGATGAGGTTCAACTTGGATGACGGCTTTCCTTGCCTCACCACGAAGAAGCTGCACCTAAAATCCATCATCTACGAACTGCTGTGGTTTCTTAGAGGTGATACCAACGTGCATTGGCTCCAAGAGCATGGCGTGCGCATCTGGAACGAGTGGGCTGATGAGAACGGAGAGTTGGGCCCTGTTTATGGACACCAATGGCGTGCCTGGCCCGATTATAACGGTGAGCCAATCGACCAGATCAAGCAGGTGGTGGAAATGATAAAGCATAATCCGGACTCTCGTCGCATGATAGTGAGCGCTTGGAACGTAGCAGAGGTGAACAAGATGGCTCTGCCTCCTTGCCACACCATCTTCCAGTTCTATGTAGCCAACGGCCGATTGAGCCTGCAACTTTATCAGCGCAGTGCAGACCTCTTCCTTGGCGTGCCATTCAACATCGCCTCTTATGCTTTGCTACTGATGATGATGGCTCAAGTAACAGGATTGAAGGCAGGCGACTTCGTTCACACCTTGGGCGATGCGCACATCTATTCTAACCACATAGAGCAGGTGAAGCTGCAGCTCACACGCGAGCCACGCCCACTGCCTAAGATGCACATTAACCCTGACGTGAAAGACCTGTTCGATTTCCGTTTTGAGGATTTTGAGCTGACTGAATATAACCCTTGGCCACACATCGCAGGTGTGGTGGCTGTCTAACCCGTAAAGACCATGATTTCCATCATCGCCGCCATCGACCAAAACAGAGCATTGGGCTATAAGAACCAGTTGCTCTTCTACCTGCCAGCCGACCTGAAGCATTTCAAGGCACTGACCACAGGACATACCATCGTGATGGGCCGTAAGACGTTTGAATCGCTCCCAAAAGGTGCACTTCCAAACCGTCGTAACATCGTCATCTCTACCCGTCGTGACCTCAGTTATCCAGGCACCGAGGTATACCATTCTCTTGAGGAGGCATTGGCACATTGCGAAGCAGACGAGAAGATCTACATCATTGGCGGTGCCAGTGTGTATAAGCAAGCCATGCCTCTGGCCGATGAGCTCTGCATGACGCTGGTGGATGCTGCTGCCCCCAAGGCTGACGCCTACTTCCCTCCTATCGATGCAGAGGTATGGGAAGAAAAAAACAGGGAGCCTCATCAAGCAGACGAGAAGCATCCCTGCGATTATGCATTCGTGAACTACGAGCGGAAGACGACTCCTACTCTGTAGCCATATCTATTTCTGGTAATTCATCGGCACTGTCGTCTGCCAAGGCAGGACTCAGCTCGATAGGCATCTGACGCTTCAATGCCTCATGGAATGAAATCAAGGTCTCTGTGCGCGCCAAGTTGAGTGGCTGCAATTTGTCATGGATGATGCTGAGCAGGTGGTGGTTATTGCGTGCATAGAGTTTGATAAACATATCATACTTGCCCGTAGTATAGTGACACTCTACCACCTCTGGAATAAGCGACAGCTTCTCAATCACCTCCTCGAAAGAAGATGGATCCTTCAGATACAAACCGATATAAGCACATGTCTCATATCCCACTTTCTCAGGATCAATAACAAATTGTGACCCTTTCAAGATACCCAAGTTGGTAAGCTTCTGAATACGCTGATGAATAGCTGCGCCAGACACATTACAAGTTCTCGCTACCTCAAGGAATGGAATGCGGGCATTGTTCGCAATCAACTTCAAAATCTGCTCATCAAGAGCATCTAACTGATGATGTCCCATAAAATTATTATTAGTTCAATATTCGTAATAAATTATTTTCAACCTTTCAGGTCAACAAAGTTAAAGAAAAATTTGTCTATAACTATCATTTTGCAAAGATTTTTTTTGCCAAATCGACATTTTAGAAATTTATGTTATATCTTTGGGGTAGTAATAAACTGTAATCTTATGAAAAAGGTAATAATTTTTATGATGGCCGTTTGCAGCCTGCTCACCTTAAGCGCCCAGCAGTTTGACGATTATTTCGAGGACAAGACGCTGAGGATAGACTACATCTTCAATGGGAATGCAGAGAGGCAGGAGATCAGTCTGGACGGCTTGGTATCACTGCCTGGATGGGCAGGACGCAGGACGAGGTTGGCGGAGCTTCCGCTTGAGGGTAATGGTCAGATCATCGTGAGAGACAGTGTTTCGAAGCAAGTCATCTACAAGACATCGTTCTCTACCCTATTCCAAGAATGGATGGAGCTTGATGAACCATCCAGAGTGACAAAGGGCTATGAGAATACGTTCTTGGTACCTTATCCTAAGCAGACAGCTGAGATGGAGGTTGTACTCTTCGGGTTTGACCGCGAAGTGAAGGCACGGATGAAGCACATGGTGGATCCGAAGGATATTCTGATACATCAAAAGGGGCTCACACACATCACGCCACATAAGTACATCTATCAAGGTGGAACACCTGAGAAATGCATCGATGTAGCCATATTGGCAGAGGGCTATACGGCAGCAGAGATGGATACGTTTTATAAAGATGCGGAGATAGCCGTGGAGAGCATGTTCAGCCATGAACCATTCAAGAGCATGCAGGACCGCTTCAATTTCGTGGCTGTAGCTAGCGAATCGGCTGACAGCGGCGTGAGCATTCCAAAGTATGGCGACTGGAAGAGTACGGCTTTCGGCTCTCATTTTAGCACTTTCTACTCCGACCGCTACCTAACAACCTCACAACTGAAGTCCGTACATGACGCTCTCGCTGGTATCCCTTATGAGCACATTATTATATTAGCCAATACGGCCGAATATGGCGGTGGAGGTATCTACAACTCACTCACCCTAACAGCTGCCCACCATCCAGATTTCAGGCCCGTGGTAGTGCATGAGTTCGGACATAGCTTTGGAGGACTGGCCGACGAGTATTTCTACAATGACGATGTGATGACAGACACCTATCCTACGGGTGTAGAACCTTGGGAGCCTAATGTAACCACTCTGGTGGACTTCGATTCCAAGTGGAAGAAACTATTGTCAAAGGACACCCCAATCCCAACGAGTGCCGACGATAGAGACCGCATCATTGGCGTCTATGAGGGCGGAGCATACTCCAGCAAGGGCATCTATCGAGGAGCATTCAACTGCCGTATGCGTACCAACCACTACCCTACTTTCTGTGCCGTATGTGAGCACGCATTGATGGAGATGATAGACTTCTACACCAAATAAATCAAACTGAAATTGAAACTAACTGAAACAAAAAGAAGGTCATTGATTCTCAATGACCTTCTTTCAATATATGTAATCAACTAATTACTGTTTTTTAGCAGCAGAATAGTTAATCTTCAAAGCATAAGCCCTACGAAGTGCTTCCTTGATATCAGTAACGATACCCATCTTGGTTTCGCGGTCCACCTTCAGAGAAACAGTCATCTGAGGCTGATCCTCCTCCTTCATGCTGGCGCGCTCACCAATGATATAATCCTGAATTTCAGAAACCTCGGCAAAGCTATCGTTGAGCTGAATACGAGACTCAGTACCCAACTGCTTCTGGTACTCCTGAGTAGGAACGCCTACGTAGATGAAAGTCACAAGTGACTTTTTCTCCAGCTTCTCCAACTCAGTACCCTGAGGAGCTCTAAACTGAACCTTCAATGCAACCTCACGCATGGTAGTTACCATCATGAAGAAGAACAACAGAGAGAAGATCAAGTCAGGCAGTGAAGAGGTGTTCAACTTAGGTAATGAACGACCACCAGTTTTGTTAAATTTTCCCATACTTACTTATCTCCATACTTTTTAGGTTCAGCCTCTGAAATGTTCTGAGGATAGATCTGACGGATAGACTCCTGCTGAACTTCATCGCATTCAGCATAAGCCTTTCCAAACTTTGAATTACCAATCTCATCACGGAGCTCATTGTAAGCAGCCACGAGTTCATTCTGTACAAGGATGTATGCATTGTAAGAAGAACCACGGTCGCATCGCAGTGATACCACGTGATTTGCAGTCACCATAGTAGGTCCAAACAATGGAACTTCGATCTGAGTCTTCTCAGGCATCTTAGGATCATCGTTTGGGTTGGCGATAAATTCCTTTGCTCTAGAACGCAACTGATCAATAGAGATATATTCGCCACCGCACATCAACTGGTCTTGGAAGTTGAGGAAGACGGTGAGAACGTTACGTTCTTTCAACTTAATATCATCACTCTTCTGATTCTGCTCTGGTGGAGGTGGCAGACGACGTGCCAAACCCTGATCAGTATCCATAGAAGTGGTGATCAAGAAGAAAATCAGCAAAATGAAGGAAATATCCGCCGTTGAGCTTGAGTTAAGCTCTGGAACTTCTCTTTTACCTTTTGCCATATTACTTTCCCCTCAATTATTAAATGAATCTCTTACGCAGTGCGAAAAATACCATGAGCACGCACAGCAATGCAATCATAAAGTAGATTGAATAGCAGAACATATCTGTAATCTTCAACCATGTTTCGGTATTCTCAGTTCCTTCGTAACCAACGATATTCAAAGGAGTACCATCACCGATAGTGTAAGTTACACCCAGCAGAACCACTAAGAGAACGATGCCCAGCAAAGACATCATAGCATCCTTAGGAGAGTGCTTCAAAATGCTTACAAACTGATAGCATACAGTGATTAATGTAACGAGAACTGCGATTGCGCCTAATGCATACAACCAGTAGAGGAGAGCATCTGTATGAGCTGGCTCCCACATGGAAGTATCGGCAACCAAACGCTCTGCTTCTGGGGTATCACCGCCGAAGTAGAACAGGCAGAAGATGGCAATAGAAATCAAAATGAGTGCTGCCAATACTGCGCCTGATACTTTTTGTATTCTAATTTTACCCATAACTTTTCCTTTCTTAGATATTAGAAATTAACAATCAGAAAATAAGAATTCTTTTAATTACTTCTTATATTTCAGGTTGTACTTGGTGATGAGGTCAAGCAGAGTAACAGAAGAATCCTCCATGTCACTTGTGATAGACTCAATCTTAGACAGGATGTAGTTATAGAATACCTGCAGAATCAAAGCAACAACGATACCGAAGATAGTAGTGATCAATGCCACCTTCATACCACCAGCCACAACTGTAGGGCTGATATCACCTACCTGCTGGATCTTATCGAATGCCTGCACCATACCAATCACAGTTCCCAAGAATCCCAGAGAAGGAGACATGGCGATGAACAATGTAATCCAAGAGCAGTTCTTCTCAAGATAACCTGCCTGAACACCACCGTAAGAAACAACTGAACGCTCTACAGTATCCAGACCCTGGTCGATGCGAAGCAGACCCTGATAGTAGATAGAAGCGATAGGACCACGAGTGTTGCGAGCGATGTCCTTAGCACCCTCAACATCACCTCTCTCAAGAGCCTCTTCGATCTGGCCGATGAACTTCTTAGTGTTGATTTCAGCAAGTCCCAGATAGATAATACGCTCAATACATACGGCAAGACCGATTACCAATGCGATAGCAACCAATGACATGAAGGAAGCAGAACCTTCGATGTACTTAGTTTTCAGTTCCTTGTGGAGACCACCGGTTTCAGCTTCTTGAGCCTGAGCCACTTGAGTTGTGCCAAATGTCATGGCACCAATTACAGCAACAATTGCAAATAACTTTTTCATTGTGTGTTTAAATTTTAAGATTAAATAATTAATTAAAAAAAATATGTTTCTCAATAAAAATTTCATTCTCTCTATTCTCCCAGTGCGTCACTCCTTGCGGAGAGAGGGGGATTCGAACCCCCGATACCCTTTAGGGGTATACACGCTTTCCAGGCGTGCCTCTTCAACCACTCGAGCATCTCTCCAATGAGGTACTGCATCTGAAATCGGGCGCAAATTACAAAAAATTTGCGAACTTTCCATGACTTTCCGCTACAAATGTATTCTTTTTTTTTAGTGTTTAAAAGAATAATTCGCAGTTTATTTCAGTTCAAAGGACAAAATTAATAAAAATTAATTTCTTCACCATAATTTTTCGTGCAAATTAAACACCCGCAGTGCATTTTCTGTCGTTATTTGTGCCATTTGCTCTAAAGTGAGGCCGTAAATGTCGGCCAACTTCTGCAATGTATGATAAGCGAAGGCGCTCTCATTGCGTTTTCCTCTTTTGGGCACGGGGGCCAGATAGGGCGCATCTGTCTCCACCACAATCCGCTCAATAGGAATCGTGGCTAGTACGGGTGGCAGGGGCGACTTCTTGAAGGTAACGATGCCGTTGATGCCAAGCAGGAAATGGGGAAACTCTAGCATGCGTTCTGTCTCTCCCTCTCCAGCCGTAAAACTATGGAAAATGCCACGCAGTTTCTGCACATCGAATTTGCGAAGTACTCGACAGATGACCTCAAAACCCTTTCGACAATGGATCACAATGGGAAGGTTGAACTCCAGCGCCCACTCCACTTGCGTTTGAAAAACCACTTCCTGCTCTTTCTCATAGGTGGTATCCCAATAGAGGTCGATTCCTATCTCCCCCACTCCGATGTATTGGTCATGATTAGTCTCAAGTTCATGACGCACGAAGCTAAGTTCACCTTCATAATGGTCGTTTACTGACTCAGGATGCACTCCCACCATGGGATAGCAATAATGTGGATACGAGTGACACATATCCATGAGGCGTTGATGCGTAGTGCTGTCAATGTCGGGCATGAAAATGCGAGACACACCCGTTTCCTGAGCACGATGCACCACCTCGGCCCTGTCTTCATCAAACTCCTCCAAGAAGAGGTGTGAATGGGTATCAATGAAACTCAGCATCAGACCTCCCTCGCTTTGAGTCCGTCCATCAGTTGACGCAGCACTGCTTTCCGTTCATCAGAGACAGAAACCCCGTTGAGCAGCTGTGCAGCCTTAGTGGTATAGTCGTCAATCAGACGCTCTGCCATGCGGTTCACTCCTATTATATTATATAAGGAGGTGACGGCATCTATTTTCTCTTGAGGGAAGAAGTCGCGCAGCTCTATCCAGCGATACAGTTCTTGGCGCTGCGACGGATTGGCCAGTTCCAATGCCTTGATAAGGAGGTAGGTCTTCTTGTTGCACAGAATGTCTCCCCCATTCTTCTTTCCGAAGACCGCAGGATCTCCATACACATCCAGCAAATCATCCTTCAGTTGGAAAGCCAGCCCCAGACAGATACCGAAGTCATAGAGCAAATCGGCATCGCGTGCAGGGGCATCGGTCAGAATGGCACCTATCTTCAGACTTCCCGCCAGCAAAACGGAGGTCTTCAGGCGTATCATTTCGATGTACTCAGCTTCCTTGACATCCATGCGCTGCTCAAAGTCCATGTCGTATTGCTGTCCTTCGCAGATCTCCAGAGCCGTCTGACTAAAGAGATCTATCACAGCAGGGAGGTGGCGTGCATCACATTGCGCCATCTGCTGATAGGCTAAGATTGTCATGGCATCGCCCGAGAGGATAGCCAAATTGTCGTTCCAGCGCTTATGCACGGTGGGCTTGCCGCGGCGTATGTCGGCCTTGTCCATCACATCATCGTGCAACAAGGTGAAGTTGTGATAGAGCTCTATGCCCAAGGCCTGGTGCATGGCGCACTCTATGTCCTCCTTATAGAGGTTGTATGCCATGAGCATCAATACGGGACGAAGGCGCTTCCCGCCAAGGGAGAGCACATATTTCACGGGTTCATAGAGCGACTGAGGCTGGCGGTCGAGCGCCAAGGCTTCGAGCCACTTCTGATAGGTTTCTTGCAGCTGAGTAGAGGTATAGTTCATAGTATCAATTTTATTACTACGTGAGGGGGAAAAATTTACTACGCGTAGGAAAAGTTTTTGCTGCGCACAGAAAAAAATTGTTCTTGTGCGCATGAACATAATATTAGTAAAAAAGAGGCTGCCATTACAGCAGCCTCTTCGTTACTCTTTCTGCATTAGGATTACTGCAGGCGGAAGGTTACAGGCAGGGTGAAGCGAGTACGCACTGCTTTACCACGCTGCTTACCAGGATTCCACTTAGGCATAGAGTTCACCACACGGAGAGCCTCTTTGTCCAGATAAGGATCCACACCACGAATCACTTCTGCATTACTTACAGAACCATCACGCTCAACCACGAAACGTACAGTTACACGACCCTGAGTACCGTTCTCCTGAGCAATTGCAGGATACTTGATGTTCTTAGACAGCCACTGCATCAGAGCAGCGTCACCGCCAGGGAATGTAGTAGGTTCCTCTACTATTTCGAAGATTTCCTGCTCATCTACAACGTCCTCTTCCTCTTCCTGAACGGCAACGGTAGGAGTATACTTAATCTCTACCTGCTCGCCCGTTTCCTCTGAAGAAAGGATGGCAGACTGCTGAACGTCAGAGTCATCGTCCACGATGGTCAGAGTCTCAGCGATAGAAGGAGCCTCTGGTGGAGGTGGAGCCTCTACCTGTTCTGGTTGTTCCGTGATAGGAATCTCAATTTCCTCCTCAAATACGAGCTCGGCAACTTGGCCTGATGTGTCGATCTTCTTGTCGCGCTGCGTCCATTCGAAGGCGGCGAAGATAACAGCCAGCACCATCACATAGCCGATCAGCAAACCTGTACTTTTCTTACCTTCCAGGTCGGCCCTGGGTGATTTTTTAACTTCCATAAAATATGTATTAAAAATTGGTGTTACTAATTTATTTTGGTGCTTTACGCACTTTTCCGCCACAAATATAAGGATATATTTTGAAAAACAATTATCTTTGGCATGAAAAATTACAATAAAAAAATAAAATCTCATGAAAAAGATTACGATAGCTATCGATGGGTTCTCTTCTTGCGGCAAGAGCACCATGGCCAAGGACTTGGCACGTGAAATAGGTTACATCTACATAGACAGCGGTGCCATGTACCGCGCAGTGACACTTTTTGCCCTGCAAAACGAGTGTTTCGATGGCAATCAGCTCGACGTGGAGAAGCTGCGCGCTCTCATGCCAGAAATCCACATCAGTTTCCGACTGAATAAGGATACTGGCCACCCTGATACATATATTAATAAGGTGTATGTGGAAGATAAAATCCGCACCATGGAGGTGTCTTCACGCGTGAGCATCGTGGCTGCCATTGACTTCGTGCGCACCGCGATGGTGGCACAGCAGCAAGCTATGGGGAAAGAAAAGGGCATCGTGATGGATGGTCGCGATATAGGTACCACGGTCTTCCCAGATGCTGAGATGAAGATCTTTCTCATCGCTTCCCCTGAAATCCGTGCAGAGCGTCGCTTTAAGGAACTGACAGAGAAGGGTGAAGTGGTGAACTTCGATGAGATTCTGGCTAATGTAAAAGAGCGCGACTACATCGACTCACATCGCGAAGTGAGTCCGCTGCGCCAGGCAGAGGATGCCATTGTACTGGATAACAGCCACCTCACTATCCCTGAACAGAATGCATGGCTCATAGCCAAGTACAACGAGATCATAGGCGCATGATCCAAGTAGAGATAGACAGCGGATCGGGCTTCTGCCATGGCGTGGTGACGGCCATCCAGAAGGCGGAAGAGGAACTGCGGAAGGGCGGTAAACTCTACTGTCTGGGTGACATTGTGCATAACAACCGCGAAGTAGAGCGCCTTACGGAACTTGGACTCATCACCATCGACCATGAACAACTCTCAAAGCTACATGATGCCAAGGTGTTGCTCCGTGCCCATGGTGAGCCGCCTGAGACCTACGAGATTGCCGCCAAGAACCATATACAGATCATAGATGCCACCTGTCCTGTGGTGCTGAGTATCCAGCGCCGCATTAAGAAGGAGTATGACAAGGAAGACTTGCGCGACAAGCAGATAGTGATCTATGGCAAGAACGGCCATGCCGAGGTGCTGGGCCTTGTGGGTCAGACAGGGGGCGAAGCCATCGTGATAGAGAGCTTGGAGGAGGCTAAGAAACTGGACTTTCAGAAAAGCATTCGCCTCTACTCCCAGACCACCAAGTCGCTCGATGAATTCCGCAAGATCGTGGAGTATATTCAGCAGCACATCTCACCCGATGCCACCTTCGAGTACTATGACACCATCTGTCGCCAAGTGGCCAACCGCATCCCGAACATCCGCCGCTTTGCCGCCTCGCATGAGCTGGTGTTCTTCGTAGGAGGCAAGAAAAGCTCCAACGGTAAGGTGCTCTTCGGCGAATGTCTGCAGGTGAACCCCAACTCCCACTTCATTGACCGCCCCGAGGCCATTGAGGACCGACTTTTGCAGGGCGTGAGCAGCATCGGCATCTGTGGAGCCACCTCCACTCCGAAGTGGCTCATGGAGGAGGTTTCAGAGGCCATCAAAAAGAAAATTGCAGAAAAAGAAGTAAAATTGTAGCAACCAATCCGCTTTTTTCTTATATTCGCAAAGTAAATTAATGCCAATAGGCGTAAAAATAAATGTAAACTTAAAACTAACTATATGAGTGAGGTAAAATGCATAGGAATTCTGACCTCTGGAGGTGATGCTCCGGGCATGAATGCAGCCATCCGTGCCGTGACACGTACAGCGATTTATCACGGTCTGCAAGTGAAAGGTATTTACAGAGGCTACAAGGGTCTGGTCTCTGGTGAGATCAAAGAGTTCAAGAGCCAGAACGTGAGTAACATCATCCAGTTGGGCGGAACCATCCTAAAGACCGCCCGCTGCAAGGAGTTCCGTACGCCAGAAGGCCGCAAGCAGGCCTATGAAAACATGAAGAAGGAAGGCATTGACGCACTGGTAGTCATCGGCGGCGACGGTTCCCTGTCTGGTGCCCGCACCTTCGCACAGGAGTTCGACGTGCCTTGCATCGGATTGCCTGGCACCATCGACAACGACCTTTATGGCACTGATACCACCATCGGCTATGACACCGCCTTGAACACCATCCTCAACTGCGTGGATAAGATTCGCGACACGGCCACAAGCCATGAGCGTCTGTTCTTCGTCGAGGTGATGGGCCGCGATGCTGGTTTCTTAGCCCTCAACAGCGCCATTGCCGCTGGTTGTGAGGCAGCCATCATCCCAGAGTTCTCCACTGAGGTTGACCAGCTGGAAGAATTCATCAAAAATGGTTTCCGCAAGTCAAAGAACAGTTCCATCGTCATCGTGGCAGAAAGCGAGCTCACTGGTGGTGCCATGCACTATGCTGAGCGTGTGAAGAATGAGTATCCACAATATGATGTGCGCGTGACGATCTTAGGACACCTGCAGCGTGGTGGCAGCCCTACGGCTCATGACCGTATCTTGGCCAGCCGTCTGGGGGCAGCTGCTATCGACGCCATCCTGGAAGGCCAGCGCAATGTGATGATCGGCGTGCAGAACGATGAGGTAGTCTACGTACCATTTACCCGCGCCATCAAGAAAGACAAGCCTATCCAGCACGAGTTGGTAGACGTATTGAAGGCCCTGTCTATCTGATGAGTCCCCTCCTCCACCTGCAAGAACAGCTGCTTCTGCTCCGCATGGAGTACGACTTTGAGAAGGCAGAGTTCCAAAGGCAGACCGAGACCATGGGTGTGGCGCGCAAGGTGAAGCGCGGCCTATGCTGGTTTCCTGCCACAGTGGGAAGGAGCTACTATAATTCACTGAATCAGTTGGTAGTGGAGATCACCCGTACCGAAGATACAGACATTGAGCACAATTTCGAGTTCGGAAAACCCGTCTGTTTCTTCCATCAAAGCGGTAATGGTGATATCCACTACCTTTCTTTTAATGGCACCGTGAGCTATGCCGATGAAACACGCATGGTGGTGGCTGTGCCTAGCATGGGCGCCGTGATGGATCTGCAACAGCAAGAACGACTTGGTGTGCAGCTCTATTTCGACGAGACCAGCTATCGCACCATGTTCGAGGCACTGAATGATATCATCCGTGCCAAGGACAACCGACTCGCAGAGCTGCGTGAAATCCTGCTTGGCAACGTGAAACCAGGCTTCCGCGAACTCTATCCCGTGCGCTTTCCTTGGCTCAATTCCACACAGGAAACAGCCGTCAACAAGGTGCTCTGTGCACGCGATGTAGCCATCGTACACGGCCCTCCAGGTACGGGTAAGACCACCACCCTCGTGGAAGCCATCTACGAGACACTGCATCGAGAGCCGCAGGTTTTAGTCTGCGCTCAGAGCAACATGGCCGTGGATTGGATCTCCGAAAAACTCGTAGACCGCGGGGTGAACGTGCTGCGCATCGGCAATCCCACCCGTGTGAATGACAAGATGCTCTCCTTTACCTACGAACGTCGCTTCGAGGCACACCCCTCCTACCCCGAGCTTTGGAGCATTCGCAAGGAGCTACGTTCCCTTTCAGGCAAAGCCCGCAAGGGCAGCTATGAGGAGCGGGAGCGCATGCGCCACCACTTAGGGAAGCTGCGCGACCGTGCCACCGCCCTTGAGGTGCAGATCAATGCCGACTTGTTCGATGCAGCACACGTCATCGCCTCCACGTTGGTAAGCAGCAACCACCGCCTCTTAGACCGCCGCCACTTCGGCACCCTCTTTATCGACGAGGCCGCCCAGGCCCTTGAAGCCGCCTGTTTGATAGCCATCCGTAAGGCCGACCGTGTGATCCTGGCAGGCGACCATCAGCAGCTCCCACCCACCATCAAGTGCTACGATGCTGCCAAGAAAGGCCTTGATCGCACCCTCATGGAGGTCATCGTGGGCAGCAAGCCCAATGCCGTGTCCCTGCTGAAGATACAATACCGCATGCACGAAGATATCATGCGTTTCTCTTCCGAGTGGTTCTACGACGGCGAACTACGAGCCGCGCCCGAAGTTCGCCATCGCGGCATCCTCGACTGGGACAATCCCATCAGTTGGACAGACACCTCCGAGATGGATATCAAAGAAGAGTTTGTTGGCGAGACCTTCGGACGCATCAACAAGCAGGAAGCCGACTTGCTCTTAGAACACTTGCAGGCCTACATAGACCGCATAGGCAGAGAGCGCATCCTCGATGAGCGCATAGACTTTGGCATCATTTCGCCATACAAGGCGCAGGTGCAGTATCTGCGTGGAAAGGTGAAGCACAGCGCTGCCCTCCGCCCATTCCATAGCCTCATCACTATCAACACCGTCGATGGTTTCCAAGGTCAGGAGCGTGACGTGATCCTTATCAGCCTGGTCCGTGCCAACGACCAAGGTGAAATCGGCTTCCTGCGCGACCTGCGCCGCATGAACGTAGCCATCACCCGTGCCCGCATGAAACTCATCATCTTCGGCGATGCTCATACTCTGGGCAAGCATCCCTTCTATAAGAAGCTTCAAGAGAGCATCGAATCAAGTAGCCCCCAATGACAATGAAAGTAGGTTTCAAAGGCGACGAAAGTAAGTTTCAGTGACAACGAAAGTAAGTTTCGACATCAACGACATTACGGCATCCCAACAATAAGGGGGCCATACCTATTATAGATATGGCCCCCTTTGAAGAAGCAATGCTTAATATATGAATGAATTAAGCTTCGTTTTCTGGACGCAACTTGCGAACAACCTCAGCGGTACGCCACATCTCGCTGTCGTGCAAAGCCTTCAGCTCAGCATTCAGCTTCTCACGATAGTCTGGCTGTGAATTGCTGTCGATAGAGATCTGAGCCTCGTGGCCTGACTTTACGCTAGCATAGAGCTTCTCAACCACAGGCTTAACAGCATCGTGGAACGGACCCATCCAGTCGAGTGCACCACGCTGAGCAGTGGTAGAGCAGTTGGCATACATCCAGTCCATACCCCTGGCTGCGAACAGCGGCATGAGTGACTGAGTGAGCTCTTCAACAGTCTCGTTGAATGCCTCTGAAGGAGAGTGACCATTCTCGCGCAGCACCTCATACTGTGCCAACAGCAAGCCCTGGATAGCACCCATCAGTGAGCCACGCTCACCTGTCAGGTCACTGGTAGCCTCACGCTGGAAAGTAGTCTCAAACAGATAGCCTGAACCTACGCCGATACCGATAGCCAATGCCTTTTCCTTAGCCTTACCAGTAGCATCCTGATACACAGCGTATGAAGAATTCACGCCACGGCCCTCCAAGAAGAGTGAGCGCAGTGAAGTACCTGAGCCCTTAGGAGCTGCCATGATCACATCTACATCGGTTGGAGGCACCACGCCTGTGCGATCGCTCCAAGTGATAGCGAAACCATGAGAGAAGTACAATGTCTTGCTTGGATTGAGGTACTTCTTGATGGTAGGCCATTGAGAGAGCACTGCTGCATCTGAGAGCAGACACATGATGACTGTACCCTTCTCGCAAGCCTCTTCGATGCTGAAAAGTGTCTCACCAGGTACCCAACCATCGGCCACGGCCTTGTCGTAGCTCTTACCTGGGCGCTGGCCAACGATCACGTTGAAGCCATTGTCACGCAGATTCAGTGACTGACCAGGACCCTGAATGCCATAACCCAGCACTGCCAGTGTCTCATCTTTCAAAATCTCACGAGCTTTCTCCAAAGGAAACTCTTCACGGGTAACCACTTCCTCGATTACACCGCCAAAATTCATTTTTGCCATAAATACTTTTTTTATTGAACACTGAGCATCAAACATTGAACATTAAGCTCAATAATTCATATCCCAATGCCCGTCGTTATTATTAATTCTCAATTTCCAAACGTTACCTTAGAGCGACAAACGGCCTCGCCACTTTCCTTGCGCACCTCTATGTCGTAGCTGTCGGTCCCTGCTTCCTGATCCATATAGAAAGCAAGGGTTTCTCCAAAGTAGCTCTCGGCCATATAGGCTATCTCAAACCTGCGCACGCACTTCTCACGGAACATCTCCAGCGGAAAAATGTCGAGTATGTGCTCTATGTAGCGCACGCTGTTAAAGTGTCCATTGATGTCGATGTCGCTATACTTGACTACAAGCGTAGCCACTGGTTCAGTGCTCTTGACCTTGATGCGCGAGGGTTTCTCGATGGGGCAAGGACGGTCGCAGATATAGTCGGCTATGCAACCGTCATGCAACGCCATCAGGTCGGCTGGCTTGCGCGTCACAGTACTGATCATGGCCCACACTGAGCGGGCATAGCCCAGCGTCTTACCATCCTTGTTCAGAATGGCAAAATTACGATCAGTGAACAGACGATAGACATTCTCCACCCACGTATCAATGCTGAACGGCTCATACTGGTAGGGCATCTCATCCAGCTCTATAGCCAGACGGGAAAGCACCCAGGTATGCTCCTCTTCATTGAGCCGCGCAATGCCAAAACCGCGCTCAGTGGCGTGGAATCCGGCAGCATTGAGCAGCTGATTTCCCAGCACTCCCATGGTAAGCCTGCCTGTGAAATCAACATGGAAAGGCTCTGCCACGAAATGATAGGTTCCAACCTTATTCTCTACACTCATAACTTAAACTCCTCATACTTAGCCTGACGCTTAGACAGGTAATCATCTACGCGCTCGAAGCGACTCTTGGTCACAGCAATGCGTCCTGAGCGCACGAACTGCAAAACGCAGTCGAGCTGCATGAGCTGGTCGTCCAGATCAGTAATCTCGGAACTCAAGCCGTCTTTTACCAAGATAGAATAGACGGAGTTCACCTCCACTATGCGTGCCCCACTGCGGCGTATCACTTTCGATACCTCCTTATTGCTCTCCAAGACACTGGTCTTCAGCTTATAGAGTGCTATCTCATATTGGAAGATGTTGTCATCGGTGAAATACTGAGCCTGCACCACATCGATCTTCTTACTAATCTGCTTGGCTACTTTCTCCATCGTATCTGGATCGGTCCATGCGGTAATGGTGTACTTATGTACGCCTGGGATGGAAGAGGCAGAAACATTCAGGCTCTCGATATTGATTTGACGACGGGTAAACACGGCCGTCACCTGATTGAGCACACCCGCTACATTCTCTGAATGCACGATGATGGTATATAATTTCTTATCCATATCCAAATTCTTCATTCTTTATTACTCTGCTTCAAGCATTATCTCACTGATGGCACTGCCAGGAGGGGTCATAGGCAGCACGTTCTCCTCCTCTGCCACACAGGCCTCAAGGATGAACGGACCGTCGGTAGCAAGCATCTGCTCCACTGCCGACTGCAGATCGGCCCTCTCTTGCACCCGCTTGGCTGGAACACCATAGGCCTCAGCGATCTTCATATAGTCGGGATTCATCATGTGAGTGAATGAGTAGCGGCGATTGAAGAACAGCTCCTGCCATTGGCGCACATTGCCCAAGAAGTGGTTGTTCAAGATGATGACCTTCACCGGTACCTTATGCTCCATCACCACGCCGAGCTCTTCGATGGTCATCTGCATGCCGCCATCGCCGATGAACACGCAGACAGTGCGACCTGGTGCGCCATAGCAAGCACCGATGGCAGCAGGCAAGCCAAAACCCATAGTGCCCAGTCCGCCTGAGGTAACCATGCTGCGCTGCTTGGCCAACCTGAAGTAACGGGCAGCAGTGAGCTGGTTCTGACCTACATCGGTGACCAGCACTGCCTCATGATTAGTAGCCTCAGCTACTGTATTAACCACTTCGCCATAGGTAAGTGGACCAGCCGAAGGATGCAGCTCATTATGTATCACCTTATCATATTCCAGCTTCTCATAAGTGCTGAAGCTATCCACCCACTTGGTATGCTTAGCAGGCTTGAGCAGGGCACCTACCTTCTTCAGTGTATCCTTGCAGTCGCCCAAGACAGCCACATCTACCTTCACATTCTTATTAATCTCAGCCGGATCGATATCGAAGTGGATGATCTTAGCCTGCTTGGCATAATTAGGAAGGAAGCCCGTTACTCGGTCGCTGAATCGCATGCCGACGGCTATCAGCACATCGCACTTGTTGGTATTCACATTCGGCCCTATGTTGCCATGCATGCCCAGCATACCCTTATTCAGCGGATGATTGAACGGGATGGCAGAGAGGCCTAGCATCGTGGTGCCGCAAGGAATGTCGGCTTTCTCGATGAAGTCCTTCAGCTCCTGCTGTGCATTGCCCAGCTCTACACCCTGTCCCACCAGCATGAAAGGTTTCTTGGCACTGTTAATCAAAGCTGCAGCCTGCTCTATAGATGCCACATCCGTATCTGGCACAGGGTCGTAGCTGCGTATATAGTCCACCTTAGCAGGCTTGTATTCTATCATTTGCGTTTGGGCACTCTTAGGAAAATCGAGCACCACAGGTCCAGGTCGGCCGCTCTTGGCAATGTAGAAGGCACGTGCCACGGCACTGGCTATGTCGTTAGCATCGCGTATCATATAGCTCCACTTAGAGATAGGCTGCGTCAAGCCTACCCAGTCGACTTCTTGGAATGCATCGGTACCAAGGGCACTGACACTCACCTGTCCGGCAATGACCACGATCGGCGTGCTGTCTATCATGGCATCGGCGATACCCGTCACGGTATTAGTGGCACCAGGGCCACTGGTCACTAAGCAGACGCCAACCTCGCCAGATACACGTGCAAAGCCTTCGGCGGCATGGGCTGCCCCTTGCTCATGGCGTACCAAGACATGATTCAGTTTGTTGAGATGGTCGTAAAGGGCATCATACACAGGCATGATGCTACCACCTGGATAACCGAAAATGGTCTTTACTCCTTGATGCTCCAATGAAAGCATCAATGCTTCCGAACCCGAAATCAATTTCTTTTCCTCGTTCTTCATCTTCATTCCTCATTTAAAATTCTTACGCCTCCCTTATCTGCAGAGCTCACGCTCTGCGCATAGGCGCGCAACGCCTTGGACACCACACGCTGGCGCTTCAATGGCTGCTGCGGACGGGCAGTCAACTCCTCATCTGAAAGGCGCACGTTGATGCTGCGGTTAGGGATGTCTATCTCGATGATGTCACCATCTTTTACTTTACCGATATTACCACCAGCGGCGGCCTCTGGGGAGATGTGGCCGATGCTGAGTCCTGACGTACCACCACTGAAACGGCCGTCGGTGATCAAGGCGCACTCCTTACCCAAATGACGGCTCTTAATATAAGAGGTGGGATAAAGCATCTCTTGCATGCCAGGGCCACCCTTCGGACCTTCATGGGTGATGACCACCACGTCGCCGCTCACCACACTACCATTAAGGATGCCCTCACAAGCGTCTTCTTGAGAATCGAAAACCTTGGCTGGTCCGCTGAATTTCCAAATGCTTTCATCCACTCCTGCTGTCTTCACTACACAACCGTCTTGAGCGATGTTGCCGAACAAGACAGCCAAACCGCCATCTTTGGTGTAAGCATGTTCGATATCACGGATACAGCCCGTAGCACGATCGGTATCCAATGTCTCGTAGGCACATTCCTGACTGCCCATCACATTGCTGAATTTATTAGCAGGAGCAGTGCTATAGATGCGCTTAGCCTCGGCATCTATATTCTCAGAAAGGATATTATACTTCTTCAGATCATCTGCCAATGTGGCACCGTTGACTCGCTTCACCTCCGTATGCAGCAAACCGCCCTTGGCCAGTTCGCCGAGGATGCCGAGGATACCGCCTGCGCGGCCACACTCTTGTACGCTGTATTTCTGGGTGTTAGGAGCCAACTTACAAAGGCAAGGTACAAGGCGACTCAGTTGGTCAATGTCGTTCATCTTGAAGTCCACTCCACCCTCTTGAGCCACAGCCAGCAGGTGCAAGATGGTATTGGTTGATCCACCCATGGCAATGTCGAGTGTCATGGCGTTGAGGAAAGCCTCACGTGTAGCGATGCTTCTCGGAAGTACACTCTCATCACCCTCCTCATAGTATTTGTAGGCATTCGTAACTATCTGACGGGCTGCATCCTTGAAGAGCTGGATGCGGTTCTTATGAGTAGCAAGAATGGTGCCGTTTCCAGGCAATGAAAGGCCGATAGCCTCGGTCAGTGAGTTCATGGAATTGGCGGTGAACATACCTGAGCAACAGCCACAACCCGGACAGGCACGGTTCTCTATCTCTGCCAGTTCCTCATCACTCACACTGGTATCTGCGCCCTTCACCATCGCAGCTATCAAATCTACATTCTCACCTTTATATTTACCTGCCTCCATCGGACCGCCGCTGCAGAATACCGCAGGGATATTCAGTCGCATAGCAGCCATGAGCATACCAGGAGTCACCTTGTCGCAGTTGGAAATGCAGATCATGGCATCGGCCTTGTGGGCATTCACCATATATTCCACAGAATCGGCAATGATGTCGCGTGAAGGCAGCGAATAGAGCATGCCGTCATGCCCCATGGCAATGCCGTCGTCTATAGCAATGGTATTAAACTCAGCAGCATAGCATCCCATGCTCTCTATCTCACGCTTCACTATCTGACCTATCTCATGCAGATGTGTATGGCCAGGCACGAACTGGGTAAATGAATTGACGATGGCAATGACTGGCTTGCCGAACATCTCACGCTTCATGCCATTGGCCACCCACAAGGCGCGGGCGCCTGCCATCCTTCGACCTTCCGTGCACACGGCACTTCTCAACTGGTGTTTCATATTCTTTTCTTCTTATAAAAATAAAAGCCTTCCTCAAATGATGTGAGAAAGGCTCTAATTCATATCTTAATTACATAAAAAACATACACCTATACCCTTCTCACGCTTTATAGCTCGACGACTACAAGGCTAATGACATTTAGTACAGTTAGGCTGACCGATGTATGCTTATCCATAATCATTCCTCTATTTTTGATTTCGGTTGCAAAGTTAAATAGTTTTTTCTCAGATACCAAACAATTGTAAGAGAAAGTTGCATCTTTTGTTTATAATTGTAAGGATAAGCATTCTTTTCTGACAAAATAGTGGATAATTGGAAACTTATCACTACCTTTGCTATCTGAAATACAATAGTATCAATATGGAAAATACAGAAAAAAAGTACTACAAGGTAGCTTATAAGCTATACACCATCGAGGATGGAGAGCGCGATCTCGCTGAAGAGGCACCCGCTGAGGAGCCTTTCGAGTTTATCACCGGACTGGGCCTGGCCATCGATGCCTTTGAGAATAAAATGGCGACGCTGGCCATGGGCGATAAGTTCGACTTCGTGATTCCTCAGAAAGAGGCCTATGGCGAATATGATGAGAATCAGGTAGTGGAACTGCCTAAGAATGTGTTCTTCATCGAAGGCAAGTTTGATGATGTACACGTGCAGGAAGGTGCCATTATCCCACTGATCTCTGTGGATGGCGAGCGTTTCAGCGCCGTGGTGAATGAAATCAAAGACGAGGTGGTAGTGGTGGATCTGAACCATCCTTTGGCTGGATGCGACCTCAACTTCGTGGGTGAGGTGGTAGAGGCACGCCCTGCTACACCTGAAGAAATAGAGGCAGTGACTTCACCTGCCTGCCATTGCAAGAAAGGCAATGAAGGCTGCGAATGCGAGAAAGGCGAATGCGACTGCAAGGGCGAGGATTGCGGTGAAGACTGTGAGTGCCATAAGAAGTAAACTCAACTTTCTGGCATATAAAAAAAATAGGCAGGGAATCAACCCTGCCTATTCTGTTTTATCTGATAGATACTCAACGAATCTCTGTCAGGATAATGTTGCGGAACTGCAACGGGCCACCCTCGCTCTGAAGCGCGATGAAACCACGGTCGAACTGTCCATCGGCCTCATTCTGGAGCACACCGTTGATATACACCTTCATGTGCTTGCCTATGCACTCGATGTCGGCCTCGTTCCACTCACCAACAGGCTTCTCCTGTGCATTGCCAGTGGCAGGTTTTATAGCAAACTCACCAGCCTGACGAGCACCTTCTACTTGATAGCCGTTCAGGCCTACTACCAGACCCAGACCACCAGACATCAGATTGGCTTCCATGCCCACAGGCCATACATGATCACCTTCCTGAATACGCTGGAACAGACCGCTATTTGAAGGCTCGCCCACCCAACGCCACTCAGCGTGCAGCTTATAGTCACGGTACTGATTGCGTGAACGCACATAGCCGAAAGGCTGACCAGAAACATTGATCACACCGTCTGATACAGTGAATACTTCTTCTGGTTTCACACCGCTCTCTGGATCAACGTATGGCACCCAGCCACGCAGGCTCTGACCGTCGAACAACTCCTTTGGCTTGAACACCAATGAAGTGACATCGGCACCAGTGGCAGGCTTCAACTCCTTCACATATACATTGCGGAACTCGATAGGACCACCTTCACTCTGAAGGGCAATGAAACCCTCAGTCAGTGTGGTCTCTGCCTCATTTACCAATACACCGTTCAGCTTCACGGTGACATGGCTGCCGACACAACTCACTTCCAACTGGTTCCACTCACCAGCAGGTTTCTCAAGACCTTCCTCATTCACCAAGCGAGGCTTGAAAGCTCCTGTCTGACCAGGATCACGCTGGATAGTACCGCCTGTATCACCCACAGTGCCTACCTTCAACTGTACCTCAATCATACCTGGCCAAATAGCATCACCTTCCTGCACACGCTGGAAGAAACCGCTGTTAGTGCCTTGCCCATCGGCCCAGCGAAATTCCGCATAAGCCACATAGTCGGCATATTTCTTAGTTGTACGCAGATAGCCAAAAGGCATACCCAGTGCATGAATCACTCCATCTTGCACGGTAAACAACTGATCTGCAGTCACATCACTTGATGGATCGGAGTAAGCTACCCAACCCGTAAGGTCCTTTCCGTTGAACAGCTGAACGCCCTTGTCTTCACCACAAGCGGTCAGCAATGCAGCCATTGCAAGAGCTGCCAAAAACATCTTTTTCATTTTGCTTTATTATTAGTGGTTATTGCTCACTTATCCCAAAAGCCGCACCTTGGTCTGCTTATAGCCAGAGATGATATCATCGAATACCTCTCGGACTGTCTGGATAGGATAGCCCTTCAGCAGACCAGTAATTTGTCCTATTTCCAGCTCGCCCTGCTCCAGATCGCCTTCAAGCATACCACGACGGGCACGACCCGCACCCAGCAATGTAAGGAGGTCTTCCTTGGTGACACCCTTGTCTTCTGCCTCCTCTATCTCAGTGCGCAAGGCATTCTTAATCAAGCGTGTTGGTGAAAGTTTCTTGAGTGTCAGCAGGGTATCTCCTTCTTCCAAGCTCAGGCAGAGTTTCTTGAAGTCCTCATGGGCAGAGCTCTCTGCTGTCAGCGCAAAGCGGGTACCTATCTGCACAGCCTCTGCACCCAGTGCCTCTACTGCCAGCATGGCCTCACCCGTAGCGATGCCTCCCGCTGCAATAAGTGGCAAAGTGGTAGCCCGACGCACGGCTGGAATCAAGCAGAGCGTTGTAGTTTCCTCACGTCCGTTGTGTCCTCCGGCTTCGGTTCCTTCTGCCACCACGGCATCTACACCAGCTTCTTCGCACTTCGCTGCAAACTTGCTGGATGATACCACATGAGCCACCAAGATGCCACGCTCATGCAGCCAGCCCGTCCACTTCTTAGGGCTGCCAGCAGAGGTAAAGACAATCTTCACGCCCTCCTCGGCGATGATGTTCATATAGTCGGCTGCAGCAGGATTCATCAGCGGCACATTCACGCCAAAAGGCTTGTCTGTAGCAGCCTTGCACTTGCGGATATGCTCACGCAGCAAGTCGGGTGTCATGGAGCCTGCACTCAGCAGTCCCAGTCCGCCACAATTGCTCACGGCCGATACCAGTCGCCAACCGCTGCACCATGCCATACCGCCCTGAATGATTGGCAATTGGATGCCAAATAAGGAAGTAATTCTATTCATAGTTTACCAATGTTTCAAATTTTCGGTAAAGCTACGAAAAAACTTTGACATGCACGCATATCTGCGTCATTATTTCGCTGATATGCCTTGCACTTTGTTGTAGTCGTCCAGTGCCTGCTGCGTCTCTTCTTGGTTCTTATGGTGCCTAAAACGCCAGAATTCGCGGGTAAAGTACTGAGTGAGCAACGTGGCATAATCGCCCACCAATTTCCCGTTTTCAAAGCGCACAAGTTTGTCATCATCATTGGTGAGCTTAATGTTGCCGTTGATAGTCATCCCCTTGATGTCTGAGACATGGAGCATGCGCCAATAGGGTCCACGCCAAGTATCGGAATTGATTGCTATCTTGCGTTGATAGATGGGATCCCAGTCATAGGGTGTCGTGGTGTTGTAGGGATGCAAGGTATAGCGAGTGCCCTTAGCTGCTGGTGCCTTCTCATCACGCCCAAAAACAGAGGGCATGGAGTCATCGAACTCCAGCCAGGGCTTGTCATCCTGAATGCGCAACTCTACAGGTGGTTTCGGCAGTTCGACTGCCCGCCTTCGCAGCGTGTCGATGTCGGTCTGTGCCTGCACCCGCTGAGCCACAAGCATCAGCAAGAGCATCAGATATATGACATAACGCCTCATGTCTGCCTTAATGATTAGAACGACATACGCAATCCACCCGTCATCTCTACTCCTACCCGATGGGCGGTATGCAGATAGTTCGACTGCCCCCCGTCATTGGGCCGATAAGTCACCGCTGGCTCGGCAAAGAGTGCCAGACGGTCGGACAACCGATACTCCACGCCTATCCCACCACGGGCTGAAAGCTGTAAAGGATCTTCCTTGAAGTCGTGTCCGAGGACTTTCTCAACGGCTCCGCCAACTGCGGCATAGACTTTGGTTTTCTTAGTTTCTGCCAGTGTGATGTCCAACTGCACAGGAAGGCTGAGAGTCTGCACATCATCGCCGCCTTTCTCTGGATAGTGCGCATAGCGCAGTCCTGCTTCCAAGGCCAACGATGGACTGAGTTCTTTATGCAGCATAAAGCCTACTGCCAAAGGAGCCTTATGATCCTTGCCCGGCCAAGTACTTCCGGCTGTGAGAGCTAAGTTCCATGAGCGTGTTTTCTTATCGGTGAGTACAGATTCTGAAGCCTGCGTTTGCTCCTCATGGACTGACGATTCCACTTCCTGACTGGCAGTGGTATAGCCTCCGCTAACACCTGGCTGTCGGGTGCCAAAAACCTGCGTCTGAATGGTGATTGTCATCTCTACCATCTCTTCTTTATCTGGTTCTTCAAAACTGGCATTATGAGTATCTGGCATGCCGACTAAAGGCAATGAATGAGAGCTATTCCGCAGAGGCTCAACTTGCTCAGCCAGAATGGGTTGCTCATCGGGAGAAGAGACAGCTGCTGCCCACCAAGTGCGACCCATAAAGAAAGCAGGCCGCTCGGCAGATTCTGCTGCATGCAGGTCACTGAGTAAGTCACTCCAAGCATCGGCAGGAACGTTCATCTCTGCCTTTTGCAGCTTGTCATGAAACAAGCTTGAGAAATCATCCATTCGTTTCATTTGACTCGTATGCTTTAATTTTATCTTTCAATATCTTTCTGGCACGGTGGTACTGTGAGGTGCCCAAATGCTGCAAGCAATTCTGATAAAAAATGTTAAGCCATATTTTTAGTAGCTTGACTTCAACAAAGATAGGCAAAAGCATCTATAATTGACTGAAATGTAGTATCTTTGAAACGTAATTTAGCAAAGCTTATGAAAACTACACTTTTGCTGGTGGGAAAGACCGTTGACAAACATTTCGTGGCGCTGATAGACGACTACGTGGAGCGCACGAAGCACTACCTCAACTTCGAGGTGGAGGTGATTCCCGACCTGAAGAACAATAAGAACCTAAGCGAGGAGCAGCAGAAAGAAAAGGAGGGGGAGCTGATTCTGAAAGCGCTCCAGCCTGCCGACTATGTGGTGCTGCTGGACGAGGGGGGCAAGGAGATGCGATCGGTGGAGTTTGCACAGTACATGCGCCACAAGATGAATACTGTGGGCAAGCGACTGGTATTCATCATAGGCGGTCCTTATGGATTCTCAGAGAAAGTGTATCAGGCAGCAGCAGAGAAAATGTCGCTCTCACGCATGACCTTCTCACACCAGATGGTGCGCCTGATCTTCGTAGAGCAGCTCTATCGCGCCCTGTCTATCCTGGCAGGGAGTCCCTATCATCATGAATAGATTACCAGCCCAGCTGGCTGACGCCTGCATCCTTATACCAGGTGGTGTTCTGATAGGCCACATCGCGCGGCGAAGTGCCATCCTCAGTCACAGGCAGATAGACAGAGAGACCTTTGGAACCCTCCATAGAGAAGAGGCCCACAAAGGCTGAGAAATTCTTAGGGGTGGTACGGAAGTCGGTCATGGCGGCGTCAAAAGCCTTCTTCCATGTGCTGAAATCAGAAGACGGTAGCACTTGCTCCATAAACTGACACAGGTCAAAGTAACCTATATAGGAGGTACCTGACGAATTGCGCTTATCGTAATCAAGCAAGGTAGCCTTCAGCCTCTCCAAGCTGACATTCTGATGATTAGCCAGCACTTGCTTAGTCACTTTAGCCAGATTTTCCATAGCGGACATCTTCACGGCACCGATGGAAACACCGCCTGTCCAGTTGAGGTTGGTGTTGCGCTTGGTCTCATCGTAAGTAGAATCATAGAAGTTGTAGTAGCTACTCACGATGCCCTTCTCTGGCGAATTGTCAAACATCTCTGGCACCAGCACGTTATATGGAGCTCCAGGACCAGGAATCTCCGTCGGCGAACTGATCACCCAGTCGGCTGCATCACGCAGGTCGTACAGGGTTTCCACAGACAGCATATAGCAGGCATCCAGCAACAGGAAACTCAACTTCTGACCGAAACCAGCCTTCAACGTAGCACCCAGCTCCAAGATATTGGTGCGGGTGGTGTCTATGCCTATCCACTTCAGTTCAATGCCTGCCATCGGAGTAACCGACTTAGTAGGAACAGGATAAGGAATCCAGCCCTCGCCATGCGACCAATAGACGAAGCCATAGCTCTGTGCAGGACATTCTGCCTTAGCACGCAGGATTACGTCCTTGATAACCGAGGGAGATGAAGAATCATGATCAGCAGGATATTCATAGACTATCTCGTCAGTCACAAGGCCAGTGGCATCCTGTGTGATGCGGTATAGTGTAGGATTATTAGAATAGTCGTCTACATACACCAGCAGATTGTGCCTCGCAGGATCTACACCCGCCATGCCAAAGCCCTCTTTCATTTCTTTTATGTCGTCCGTATCGAACGCACTCATACTGTTGTCTGCCACCATGTAGACCAATACGGTGCGCATAGCCAACTGCGGATCGGGCGTTGGTTCTGGCTCGTCATGGTGGTGACATCCTGTCAGTATGCCCATCAGGACAAACATGAGTCCGAAAAAGAAAGCTTTGCTCTGGTTCATGGGCTATTCGGGTTGCTTAAACTTAAAATCTGAGGCAGAAATGGCATGCATGCCCAAGCCTGATTTGCGGTATTTAGCCAGCAGCTTGTCGTATTGCTTCTGCAGTTTTTTCTTGTCTGGAGAGAAGAAAATCATGCACACATAGTCGGGTTTGTTCTGATATTCAGCCAGATAATCCTTCAGTTGGTAGGAATACTGGTAGCGCAGATCCAAGTATTTGTCATTCACCAACTTGGCGCTGTCGAGCAACTGAATATCGGTGTAGAAAGCCAGTGTATCGAGGAACGAAGAGGCAAAGCCAAAGCCGTAGACTTCTGCTGCCACAGGGTCCCACTTGCCTTTCTTCTTATCGCCCTTCTTCAAGGTGGCCGACGTACAGAGCACCAGCACCAAGAAAGCCATGAATATGTGTAAGAATCTCTTCATAATCAACCCAGATAAGACTTGAGCAACTTGCTTCGGCTGTTCTGACGCAGGCGACGGATGGCCTTCTCCTTGATCTGGCGCACACGCTCACGGGTGAGTCCGAACTCATCACCTATTTCCTCCAGCGTCATTTCCTGACCGCCAATGCCGAAAAATTTCTTTATAATCTCACTTTCACGGGCAGAAAGTGTGGTAAGTGCACGGTCTATCTCGCGTGCCAACGACTCATCTACCAGCTCCTTGTCAGCCATAGGAGAGTCATCGTTTGGCAGCACATCCAGTAGGCTGTTGTCCTCGCCATCAACGAAAGGCGCATCTACGGAGATGTGTCTGCCTGACACCTTCAGCGTATCCGACACCTTATCTACAGGCACATCAAGCACATCGGCCAGCTCTTCAGCCGACGGACGGCGCTCATGCTCCTGCTCGAACTTTGAGAGGGCCTTGCTGATCTTGTTCAGTGAGCCCACCTGATTCAGTGGCAGGCGTACAATACGGCTCTGCTCTGCCAAGGCCTGCAGAATGCTCTGGCGAATCCACCAAACGGCGTAGCTGATGAACTTGAAACCACGCGTTTCATCGAATTTTTCTGCAGCCTTGATCAGGCCCAGATTGCCTTCATTGATAAGGTCTGGCAGACTTAATCCCTGATTTTGGTACTGCTTAGCCACAGACACCACAAAGCGCAGGTTGGCTCTTGTCAGCTTCTCCAAAGCCTCACGATCACCCTTACGGATGCGCTGCGCCAGCTCCACCTCCTCTTCTACGGTAATCAAGTCTTCACGACCAATCTCTTGCAGATACTTGTCAAGCGATGCACTTTCGCGGTTTGTAATGCTTTTTGTAATCTTTAATTGTCTCATTCTCTATAATGCAATTTGGGTGCAAATTTACGACATATTATATTGACTTCCAACATTTTTTGGCACTTATTTCTTTCAACAAAAATCATGCCGAAGCCCTTTTGGCAGTCTGCAAAATGGAACCTTCGAGCGTCACGCGTCACAGCGTCACAACTAGTTTTGGAAGCCTACCTCCCCAAGCTAAGAGGGTGTTCTAAAAAGTTTATTATATATATTTATATATATATAAATATATATAATAAAAATTCTTTTAGGGTCTCTCAGCCAAAAAAGGGTATGCTAATATTTTGCTTGTGACGTTGTGACGCGTGACGCTCCCGACACTGTTCTGCCATGCCACTACGTGAGAAAAAACAACTTCCCTCGTGTGAGAAAAATATTTACCTCACGAGAAAAAAAAGAAGGGCGCACTACCCACAAATTTTTTAACACTTTTATTTGCCCCAAAAGTGAAATATATCTGCCCGAAAATTCGAAAACCGCAGAATCGGTTTTGTAACTTTGCACCAGATAACAAGAAGACCCCTTCTCACGGCCGGAGAAGAGGTCTTCTTGCTTATGCGATGTTTGAAATCTTGTTACTCAGAGAGATCCACGGCAAAGTTGGCACGACGACCGCTGGAGTAGATACCGCTGATGAAGAGTACCTGATCCTGACTCTGACTGGCAGTCTTCAGCACTTTCTCCAAGTCACTTACGGTATTCATGGTCTCGCCATTGGCACGCAGGATGATGAAGCCTCTGCGGATACCAGCCTCTTGGAACTTACCCTCTGAAACGCTGGTGACTTCCAAGCCATTGTTCAGGCGGAGCTGACGCTTCACGCTGTCTGACACAGGGCTCACCTCAGCACCCAGAGCCTCTAAGTTCACCTCAGTGCTCTTCTGGTTCATGGTCTGAGCATTCTTCAAGGTCACGTCAAGTTCGCGCGTCTTCTTCTCACGAACCACTGTCACCTTCACCTTGTCGCCTGGGCGATACTTAGCCAGCGCTTCCTGCAGGTCGGAGAAGGTATGGATCTTCTTGCCATCGATGCCAGTGATGACATCATCTACCTTCAGCACACCAGCTGCGGAGCCGTCTTCCACCACCTCGGCTACATAAACGCCCTCATTCACGCCCAGATCTTCCATCTTCTTCTTCATGCTGTCGCGTGTGGTCTCGTCCATCTGGAGATCGGTACCAAGCGTATTGCCACGGATACCCAGCAGGGCACGCTGAACTGAGCCAAACTGCTTCAGGTCTGACACCACCTTTGTCATAATGCTGGTAGGGATGGCAAAACCATAGCCCGAATATGAACCTGTAGGTGAATAAAGCATGGCGTTGATACCCACCAATTCGCCACGGGCATTCACCAGCGCGCCACCACTGTTACCAGAGTTGATGGCAGCATCGGTCTGGATAAACGACTGGATATTAGCAGCCTGACCATTGCTGGCAGTAGTACCGATAGAACGAGCCTTGGCACTCACGATACCTGCTGTAACGGTAGAAGTGAGGTTGAATGGATTACCCACGGCAAGCACCCACTCGCCTACCTTCAGGGCATCAGAGTCGCCCACAGGGATAGAAGGGAAGTCGTCACCCTCTACCTTGATCAGTGCCAAGTCGGTATCTGGGTCAGTACCGATGACACGACCCATCAGTTCACGCTCATCGTTCAGCTTCACGGTGATCTCATCGGCGTTCTCCACCACGTGGTTGTTGGTCACGATGTAGCCATCACGAGAGATGATGACACCAGAACCAAAGCCCACGCGAGGCTGTGTCTGGATCTGACGCTGGCGACCACTGCCACTGCCATCTCCGAAGAAAAAGTCGAAGATGTCTGGCATATCCTGCACGGTCTGGGTGCGGCTGTTCTGCTGTGAGCGGATGTGCACCACAGCGTGTACTGAAGACTCAGCGGCTGCTGTCAAGTCCACTGGTTGCTGAGCCGACTCATTGAAAGCTGTCAGGCGGGCGTTATTCGGATTCTGTTCAAAGAGTTCGTTGAATGTCGCAGCAGTTCTGTTCTGATTATTCTGAACGAGCTTATAGGTGGTAATGCCGGCAACGCCTGAGCTCAGTACCACGATAGCTGCCACTCCGAGAATGTTTTTAGCTATCTGTTTCATACTTATTGTAGTTTTAAATTGTTAATATTCTACGTTCGTTTAACTTTTCGTTGTTAAAATAACGACAAAAAATGTTCACAACCATCATTTGTCATGCTTTTTTATCGCCTTTTAACAAAGTACATGATTACCTTAACGTGGGTTAACTTGCCCGACTGCCATTTTTGCATTTTGCAAGCATGTTTCTGTCAGTTAAAAGTCTTAAATTGGCTGAACGCCTATGCCTGGCAGTTCGTTGAGAGTGATTTTGCCATTCACCACCTGCATGCCAGTGAAGCGGTCGTTGGAGATGAGCAGGTTGCCATCAAGGTCGGCAAAGTCCACCAGAGGCGAGAGCTGTGCCGCTGCAGAGCAGGCGCATGAAGTCTCCGTCATACAGCCTATCATCACACGCATGCCCAGCGCCCTGGCCAGGTTGGCCATCTTCCAGCCTTCACGCATGCCTGTGCACTTCATCAGCTTGATGTTGATGCCATGGAACACGCCTTTCATCTTTGGCACATCTACCAGGCGCTGCATCGACTCATCGGCAAAGACGGGCAGCGGACTATGCTCAGTGACCCAAGCCGTATCATCCACCTGCTCCTTTGGCATGGGCTGCTCTATCATCACGATGCCCTGCTCCTTCAGCCAGTGGATCATGTCGAGGGCATAGCTGCGGTCTTTCCAGCCTTGATTGGCATCGATGGCAATGGGCAGCTGCGTCACAGAGCGAATGGTCTCTATCATCTCCTTATCGCTCTGCTCATCGCGTCCCAGCTTCACCTTCAGGATGTTGAAGCGATCGGCACACTCACGGGTTTTCTCACGCACCACGTCTGGAGTATCAATGCCGATAGTAAAAGTGGTGTCAGGGGTATCAGCAGGATTCAGACCCCAGATCTTGTACCATGGGGCTCCGAGGAGCTTACCCACGAGGTCGTGCAGGGCAATGTCGATGGCAGCCTTGGCAGCTGTATCGTCCTTAGCGCCAAGTTGCAGTTTGCTGCTGGGTTCTATGGTATCAAGATAGGCCATGATGTCTTCGATGCGGAAAGGATCATCAAACTGCTCGATGTCCACACGGCTCAGAAAGTCGGTCACCGAGTCTACCGACTGTCCCAGATAGGGTGGCATGGAGGCCTCGCCATAGCCTGTCACACCGTCATACTCCAGTTCCACCTGCACATCGGGCGTGGTGTTTCGAGAATAGGTGGCCACCGTGAATGTGTGCTGCAGCTGCAATTCATAGGGGAAGAAGCGCATCTTCAGATGCGGTTTTGCACCTGTGCTGGTCACATTGAACTTAGGCTGGCAAGATGCCAAGCCTGTGCCACTCAGTAGGGCCAAAGCCCCAGTTTTTATAAATTCACGTCTGCTCTGCATATCTTGCCGCTTATAATCTTTGAATTATTGAATTTTTGAATCTTTGAATCTTTGAATCTTGCTCAGCGATCTACCTGAAATCAGCTGAGTAATACGGATTCTGATCTGTGGTGTTCAGTCCTTTCTCCTTATTTATATAAGGGAGCACACGCGCAGCGAAGAGCATGCGCCCTGTGTTGTAAGCGTCATAGTTGGGTGCTGCAGGATCAAAGCTGCTGCGCTCCACCAAACCCAAGCAATGGATGAACTCCTTGCCACCCAGATAGAATGCCACATGGCCCACGCGCTCCCTGCCATCTGCCACACGGCCAAAGAACACCAAGTCGCCTGGCTGAAGGTTGCTGAAGTCCTTGGCTATCTCTATGCGCTGGCCTGTCACTGCCTGCTGCGAGGCATCACGCGGGATAATCATATCGTGTTGCAAAAGCACGGTGCGCACGAAGCCACTGCAGTCCATGCCTTTCACTGAAGTGCCAGCCCAGAGGTAAGGGAAACCCAGCAATTGCTTGGCCGTGCTCAGAATGCTCTCCACATCGTTCTTCAGTGCTCTGCGCCACTCTTCCAGTGGTTTGCCCTCAGTCTTGAGCAGATAGCCCTCACGTCCATCAGGCAGAGCCACAGCATAGAACTTGCCCTTCTTGCCCAGATAGCGCATACGATCGCCAGCCACCACATCGCTGATGGTCTGCGACTTCAGGTTAGGCCGACTATACACCACGCCTGTCAGGGCAGTCACCACCACCTTCTCAGCCCTATTCCAGGCCTGCATCTCCTCCCTGGTCACCCGATACAAGGCCTTGGGGTGTGTCCATCCTGTATAGTCGTCAGGACTCTGAATCTGGTACCACGTCTGAAAGTCGAGCACACGGCACACCATACCCATCTGTGCCTGTGTCACCATCTCGGCATCGAAGTCGGGCGTACGCCGCATGTTGCATACAGAGATATTCACGATGGCATAGTCCTTGCCATCGGCTTGCTGGGCGAATGTCTGACAAAATGCCAGGCATGCCAGCACTAAGAGCGCTATTCGTTTCATTCCGTTTCTTTTCATGTTAAAACGGTGTAAAATTACAAACAAGCCTTGACATGTGCAAGAAAATGTGTATCTTTGCACCCCGACAGCTGGCCGGCCTGCCGCTTGCGCCTCGTGCGTATGAGGAAAGTCCGGGCAACACAGAGCATTCCACTTCTTAACAGGAAGCAGTCCGCGAGGGCAGAGTAACGTAGAAGAAAATTACCGCCTGCCAACCAGCAGGTAAGGGTGAGAAGGTGGGGTAAGAGCCCACCAGGCTGGTGGTGACATCAGTGCTGTGCGTCTTGGAAGTTGCAAGGTCATGTAAACTGGCGCTATGAGAGCTGCTCGCTTTAGCCAGAGGGTAGACCGCTAAAGCCACAATGGTGACATTGGGCTCAGATAAATGGCAGACGCCCTTAACTCTCTTCGTTTTCAAGGGATACAGAACCCGGCTTATAGGCCAACTGTCTTTTTTCTGCTTACTACACATTAATTATATATATGTTCGAATTTGAAATTTGCGCCAACGGCTTGCGCAGTGCCATGAATGCCTATGAGGCTGGTGTTACCAGAATAGAACTCTGCGCTGGACTGTCTGAAGGAGGTACTACCCCGTCTATAGGGACCGCTATCTCAACAAAAGCTCAATTAAATAATAAAAAGACAAAGTTACAGATTCTCCTTCGCCCTCGTGGCGGAGACTTCTGCTATGATTACAACGATCTCATCACCATGACTCTAGATTTCAACAAGCTGAAGCCTTATGCCGATGGCTTTGTGTTAGGATTCTTACAAAAAGACGGCAACCTTGACATGCACTCACTCAAAGTGTTCGCTGAGGAAGCCCCTAATATGAGCCTGACTTTCCACCGCGCTTTCGACATGTGCGCAAACCCGCTGAAAGCCATCGACCAACTGGCAGAGTTGGGCTTTGACCGCATTCTCACCTCTGGCGGATGTGCCACTGCTGAAGAGGGCATTCCACAGCTACGTGAATGGCAGCGCTACGCCGAAGGAAAGATTCAGCTGATGGCTGGAGGGGGTATCAACGAGCGCAATATCAGGTACATCTATGAGGAGACGGGCATCACTGCTTTCCATTTCTCTGCACGTGAGACTTTCGGGAGTACTATGAAATATCGTAATCTGCAAGTCTATATGGGGAAAGAGGGAGCAGATGAATATGTAACTGAATATACCACCACGGAGCGGGTGCAACGCATCATTGATGCTCTGGTGGCAGGGTGTAATTAGAGAGGTCTTGCAGGGTGCCGTTGAACACATTCAGGTCCACGTCGCCCTCAATGCCTGGCACCTCACCGATATCGGTATGCTGCCAGAACTCCCAATGGCCCTTATAGCGCACAGAGTCTACGTAGTAATGGGCTATCCAGTAGGGATAGTCGTCGAACCGTGCATCGCTGAGGTAGCTCTCCTTAAACTTATAAGAGGTATAGAGAATGGGCTTCACGCCATAGTGGGCCTCCACGATATCGAGCCAAGTCTTCACGGAGCGCTGCAGGTCTTCCTTGGTCTTGCCCTTCGTTTCCACATCTAAGACAGGTGCCAAATCGCCTGGCTTCAGCTCCACATTACGGATGAAGAACTCCGCCTGCTTGCGGGCATCTGAGGAGGGCACGAAGAAATGGTAGGCTCCACGTACGAAGCCATAAGCCTTTGCACTGTCGAAATTCTGCACGAAGGTAGCATCTGCCAAGTCGCCCCCTTCAGTGGCTTTCATGAAGATAAACTTCAAGGGGAAGTCAGTATCCTTGTTCTTATGCAGCTCGTTCCAGTCGATGCCTCCCTGATAGTGGGAGATGTCTATGCCATGCACATCATATTCGCAGGGGATGCAGACACCGTAAGCCAACCGCCCATAGCACGGCTTCCAACGATAGGAGTATGGCCTGACGAAGAACCAGTAGAATCCTCCGCCTATCACCAAGAGCCCTATCGCCAACGCCAGCGCATAAGTGATCCACCAAGGTGCCTTATCCTGCCTCTTGGAGGTTCTTCTCTTACGCGTTTTCTTAGCCGTCTTCTGCGTATTTTGCTTACGGTTTGTCATTCTTTTATTTCAAAAAGTAAGTCTTTCTGCCACGATGGCCATGCCATGCGCAAAAAGACTTACCCTTATCGTTTCAAGTACCTAAATTCGGATTATTCCTGTTCCAGCTTCAGGGTCTTAGTGGTCTGGTCGCAAACCTCTGAAGGACCAAAGTACTGGATAGGACCAGGATAAACGTATGCAGTCTCCTTAGCCCACTGGTCGCGCACAGCAGCAAATGCCTTGAAAGGCTTGCCATCGAGCTCAACCAGAGCCTTGCGGATCACTGGCTTCATCTCACCGTTACGACGCTCCATGTTGAACATCATAGTGATAGGAATACCACCAGCTACCCACTGATCTGCAGGAGCAGTAAGGTTCTTCACAGAAGCCATATAGCCAGTCACACCATTGGCAATCAGAGAAGAAGCGGTTACGCCGAGAGAATAGCAATAGTCGGCATCGAAGTTAGAAGGAGCAGCGCAGCGGCCTTCGTAGCCGAAGAAGTGATGCTGAGGAGCGAACTTGCCAGTATAGTGGCCTTCCTTCTTCCACTGAGCCAACTTGCGAGCCACCATGTTTGAGAGCAGAGACTCTGTCTGGATGAGTGAAACCTGCACATTTCCGTGAGGGTCACGCTCCATAGTCAGCTGGTTGGCTACATTCTGAGGCAGGGATGCGAAGAGCTCCGCATTCTCCTTGCTCAGCTCTGAGAGCAACCATGAGTGCTGGTCAACCATGCGCTCGTGGGTTGAGGTAGGACGTGCCAGAATGTCATTAAGCTCGGCAATCAGGCGCTTCATGGCAGGAATGAACTCAATCAGACCTTCTGGAATCAGCACGGTACCGAAGTTCAGACCCTGGGCAGCACGATGAGCCACCGTGCGTGCGATGCTGGTCACGATATCGTCGAGTGACATATCCTTCTTCTCTACTTCCTCAGAGATGATACAGATGTTAGGCTGTACCTGCAGGGCGCATTCCAAAGCGATGTGAGAAGCGCTACGGCCCATCAGCTTGATGAAGTGCCAGTACTTACGTGCAGAGTTGCAGTCGCGCTGGATATTACCTATCACCTCAGCGTATGTCTTCACAGCGGTATCGAAGCCGAAGCTGGTCTCAATCTGGTCGTTCTTCAAGTCGCCGTCGATGGTCTTAGGGCAGCCAATCACCTGGATGCCATACTTCTTAGCCAGATAGTACTCTGCCAATACGCAGGCATTGGTGTTAGAGTCGTCGCCACCAATGATGACCACAGCCTTGATGTTCAGCTTCTTCAGGATCTCAAAGCCCTTCTCAAACTGGTCTACCTTCTCCAGCTTGGTACGTCCAGAGCCGATGATGTCGAAACCGCCAGTGTTGCGATACTCATCGATGATGTCGGCAGTGAGCTCCTTATAGTTATGATCTACCAAGCCACCAGGACCCATGAGGAAACCATACAGACGGTTGGCTGGATTCAAGTGCTTCAGACCGTCGAAGAGACCAGAGATCACGTTATGTCCGCCAGGAGCCTGGCCACCAGAGAGTATCACACCCACGTTGATAGCTGGCAGGTTCTGAGCCTCAGCTGCAGCCTCGAAGGTGATCAGAGGCATGCCATAGGTGTTAGGGAACAACTTCTTAATCTCCTCCTGGTCTGCAACTGACTGAGTAGGAGCGCCAAACACGGCCTTCACCTGACCCTGCAGGGCCTTTGGAAGTTTAGGCTGATAAGCAGCCCTTGCGATTTGCAATGCACTTTTTGTCATTTTTCTTTCTACTTTTATATACTGTTAATACCTTTATTTCTATAACTTCTGCAAATTTCGCAAAAAAACTGAACATTAGCAAATAAATTAGGAGTTAAAGAATTTAAAGTAATAAAAGAAGTTAGAGACAAATGTTTTGCCAAATCGAAAGAAAGCATTATTTTTGTACTATCTATTAACTATTAAAACATTTCATTATGGCAAGTAGAAGAAATCTGAAGAAAGCTATCAACCACATTTCAAGTGAATTATTTGCAGAGTGCATGTACCTGAAAGCAACCGCTGGAGAGAAAGCACAGGAAGCCATCGACCAGCAGATGGTCAACATCCTCCGTTTGCAGAACGAGCATATCTGCCGCATCAGCCACACAGAGCCAGGCAATGTGAAAGGTTTTTACAAGAAGCTCCGCACTGACTTCAGCACTGGGGTAGAGGAAATCGTAGCCGGACTGTCAAAGGGTGTAGAGGCATGATACAGGCACTGTGTTGGTTCATATACTTCAAACTGCTGGGCTGGAAGGAGGAGGTCACTGAGCCCTTCCACGACAAGTGCGTGATCTGCGTGGCTCCGCACACGTCCAACTGGGACCTCTTCATCGGCAAGCTCTACTGGAGTGCCAAGGGCAAGAAGGCCTGCTTCATGATGAAGAAGGAGTGGTTTTTCTTTCCTCTGGGGGTCGTCTTCCGCGCCATGGGCGGCATACCCGTAGACCGCAGCAAGAAGACCTCCCTGGTGGAGCAGATGACCGAGCGCTTCAAGCACACTGACGCGCTGAGTCTCACCATCACCCCAGAAGCCACACGCTCTCCCAATCCCGACTGGAAGAAAGGGTTCTACTACATCGCCCTGGGTGCAGGCGTGCCCATCCAGCTCATCGGCTTCGACTACGAACGCAAGGTGATCAGCTACACCAAGTGGCTCATGCCTACGGGCGACTTCGACCGTGACATCGTGGAGATAAAGGCCTACTTCAAGGACTTTAAGGGAAAGCATCCCGAAAATTTCGCTTACTAATTATTAAGGTTGCACATGAAGACGAATCTCAGTTCACAAGTGACACTCAACAAGGTGTCTACCCGCTACTACAAACCAGCCAATGCCTTCGAGCATTCCATGCTGACGCGCTTTGAAAAAATACCTACCCACATCTTTGAGACCAGCGAGGAAGGGTCTCAGCACATCGCTGCAGAGATAGCCCGCCTCATACGCGCCAAAAAAGCGGAAGGCAGCTTCTGCACCCTAGCCCTCACGGGAGGTAGCTCGCCACGTGGCGTCTATGCAGAGCTGGTGCGCATGCATCGAGAAGAGGGACTGAGCTTTAGGCATGTGGTGGTCTTCAGCCTCTATGAGTACTACCCGCTCACGGAGAATGCCGTGAACAGCAACCTCAACGCCTTGAGGTCGATGCTGCTCGACCAAGTGGACATCGACCCGCAGAACGTCTTCTGCCTAGACGGTAGCATCTCCAAAGATGCCATCTTCGAGCATTGCAAGCTCTACGAACAGCGCATCACACATTTCGGAGGCATCGACTTGGCCCTGCTGGGCATAGGTAAGATGGGTAACATAGGCTTCAATGAGCCAGGTTCACGCATGAACTCCACCACGCGCCTCATCTTGCTGGACAGTGCTTCACGCGAGGAGGCAGCCAAGACCTTTGGCAACAATGTGCCCGTGAGCTCCATCACCATGGGCATCTCTACCATCCTCTCTGCCCGTAAGATTGTCTTGCTGGCATGGAGTGAGGATAAGGCGGAGAAGATACGGGCCTGCGTGGAGGGACCTATCACCGATACCATTCCTGCCTCTTTCTTGCAGACGCACAACGATGCCCATGTGGTGATCGACCTCTCGGCTGCCAGTGCGCTCACGCGCATCCGTCGCCCTTGGCTGGTGACTTCCTGCGAGTGGGACAGCAAGCTGATTCGTTCTGCTATCGTATGGCTGTGTCTTAAGGTGGGAAAGCCCATTCTGAAGCTGACCAACAAGGACTACAACGAAAACGGCCTCAGCGAACTCTTGGCGCTCTATGGCTCGGCCTACAATGTAAATATAAAGATATTCAACGACCTCCAGCACACCATCACTGGTTGGCCTGGCGGCAAGCCCAATGCCGATGATACCTATCGCCCTGAGCGGGCATTGCCCTACCCTAAGCGGGTGATCGTCTTCTCTCCGCATCCTGATGACGACGTGATCTCCATGGGTGGCACCATCCGCCGACTTGTGGAGCAGGGTCACGAGGTGCACATCGCCTATGAGACCAGCGGAAACATCGCCGTGGGCGATGAGGAGGTGGTGCGTTTCCTGCACTTCATCAATGGGTTCAACCAACTCTTCAACGAGAGTCGCGATGAGGTCATCAAGCAGAAATACGCAGAGATTCGTCAGTTCTTACGCGCGAAGAAAGACGGAGACATCGACACCTTAGACATACGCACCATCAAGGGACTCATCCGTCGAGGAGAGGCACGCACTGCCTGCACTTATAATAATATACCTCTAAGCAAGGTGCACTTCCTCGACCTGCCGTTCTATGAGACAGGGCGCATCGAGAAACATCCGTTGGGTGAGGAAGATGTGGATATCGTGCGCCGACTGATTGCGGAAGTGAAGCCACACCAGATTTTCATCGCGGGCGACCTCGCCGATCCTCATGGCACCCATAAGGTTTGTACCGATGCGGTGATGGCGGCCCTCGACTTAGAGAAGGAGGCAGGTGCCACATGGCTCCAAGACTGCCGCACGTGGATGTATCGCGGAGCTTGGGCGGAGTGGAACATCGAAGATATAGAGATGGCAGTGCCTCTAAGTCCGGAGGAACTTCGCGCCAAGCGCAACGCCATCCTGAAGCACCAAAGCCAGATGGAGAGCGCCCCTTTCTTGGGCAATGACGAGCGCCTGTTCTGGCAGCGCAGTGAAGACCGCAATCGTGCCACTGCCAAGCTCTACGATGACCTTGGACTGGCTTCCTACGAGGCCATCGAGGCATTTGTGGAATACTTGATTAATGGATAATGGAGAATGAAGAATGGAAAATATAGGCTTATGAAATCTATTTATCAAAATACAGGCATGAGGAATTTGTGGAATGTGTGGCACTTATTATCCATTATCCATTATCCATTATCCATTATTATTATCTTCTTCACCCTCCAAGCCTCTGCCCAGCAAGTCACGCTGCAGGATTCACTGACGGCAGTGCTCAACGATTATTTCACTCGCTACCAAGCCGATGAGATCAAGTTGGTGGGCGTGAAGACAGACAGTCTGCTGATAGACTACCCCAAGCGACAAATAGCCATTTACTCCAGCCGACTGGGTACGCAACCTCTGCGCCAGCACAACGTGAAGGCCCTCTACGACAGTGTGAATGCGCTGATTCCAGAGCCCCTGCGTGCTTTCAAGACCAAAATCTATGCGGGTCCCTACCCCATCGACAGCCTGATACCTAACTATTACAATGAAAATCGCATCAAGGACCGCCTTTATACCGACCTCATCTATCAAGGTAAGCCGTGGGTACGCAATGCCTCCAAGCCTTATCTGGCACGTTTTGGACTGGAGAATAAGCACCTCTCCATCGCCCAGAGCCACGGCAAGTATTGGGATAACAGGAAAGAGTGGCGCTGGCAGCGTCCGCGTCTCTTCACGACCACAGAGGACCTCTTCACACAGAGCATCGTGCTGCCCTACCTCATCCCCATGCTGCAGAATGCAGGTGCCATCGTGTTTACCCCACGTGAACGTGACATTCAGACGCATGAGGTAGTGGTGGACAATGATGGCAATCTCTCTGGCAGCGGGCTCAACTCCACCTACCAAGAGACCTCCGAAGGACTCACTAAATGGAGCCTTGCTTCGTTCCCAGGTTTCGCACAGCGACAACGCATCTATACCACGCAGAATCCGTTTCAGCAAGGCACAGCCCATTATATAGAGACTGATCGCAGAGGCAATGCCACAGCCGAATGGATACCAGACATCCCAGAGGAGGGCGAGTATGCCGTCTATGTGTCTTACCAAACCATGCCCACCAGCATAGACCATGCCCATTATCAAGTGATTCACAGCGGCATCACCACTGAGTTTGAAGTCAATCAGCAGATGGGTGGCGGCACTTGGGTGTACCTCGGCACCTTCCGCTTCGAGAAAGGCAAGAGCGATGACAATAAGGTGGTGCTGAGCAATAAGAGCAATGAGAAAGGCGTGGTGACAGCTGATGCTGTACGCTTTGGCGGAGGCATGGGAAACATCAGTCGTGACGGGCACCTCAGCGAACTGCCTCGCTACTTGGAAGGGGCCCGCTATTGGGGGCAGTGGGCAGGCATGCCAGACAGCGTCTATACGGAGAAAGGGCGCAACAATGACTATACTGACGACATCAACTCCCGCTCTTGGATACAGAACTACCTCTCAGGCGGTTCTATCTTCAATCCCGATCAGGAGGGAGCCCGTGTGCCTTTCGAACTGAGCTTGGCTATACACAGCGACGCAGGCTTCAATCGCCAAGACACCATTATCGGCACCCTCGCCATTGCCACCTCCGAGTTTAATGACGGACTCCTTGGCAGTGGCAGATCACGCCTGGCTTCACGCGACTTGGCAGATATGGTACAGACGCAGCTGGTAAGCGACCTTCGCACTCGCTTCATCCCTACATGGAACCGTCGCTATATCTGGGATCGTAACTACAGCGAGACGCGTGTGCCACGGACTACCTCCGCCATCATCGAAACCATGTCGCACCAGAACTTTGGCGACCTGATCTATGGACACGACCCTAACATCAAGTTCACCATGGCCCGTGCCCTCTACAAAGGCATCCTCCGCTTCCTAAGCAATCAGCGTGGAGAGCGTTTTGTGGTGCAGCCCTTGCCAGTGGACCACTTCGCCATCCGTTTTGGAGAGCGAGAGAACACGCTTCTACTCACTTGGCAACCTACTGACGACCCGCTGGAACCCGATGCCATCGCCAGTCGCTACATCGTCTATACCCGCATTGGGGAAGGTGATTTCGACAATGGCATCATCGTAGAAGAGCCGCGTTTCACCATGGAGATACAGCCAGATATGATCTACTCCTTCAAGGTGGCTGCCCTCAATGATGGCGGAGAGAGCTTCCCTAGCGAGGTGCTCTGTGCCATGAAGTCGAGCCAAGAGCAGCATCGAGTGCTCGTCATCAATGGTTTCAACCGTCTGAGCGGACCTGCCCAAGTGAACACGGAATCAGAAGGCGGATTCGACCTACGCCAAGATCCAGGCGTGGCCTACCACTACAACACCTCCTTAGGAGGTATCCAGCGAAACTTTGATCGCAAGGCTCGTGGAGAGAACTGGGGCGTAAGCGGCAGTGAATTGGAGGGACACCCCTACGCTGGCAATAGTTTCGATTATCCCTACATTCATGGCAAGGCCATCAAGAGTGCTGCGACTTACAGCTTCACCTCTTGCAGTGCCCGTGCCTTTGAAGACCAACTGATAGGCCCTGGTGGCTATGAAGTGATAGACCTTATCCTCGGCTTGGAAAAGGCTGATTCTAAAACCTTTCCACTGAATGGAGTACCTTATAAGACATTCCGCGCTAAGATGCGCCAAATCCTCACTGCCTACATGACGGGAGGTGGCAATGTGCTGGTAAGTGGAGCCTACATTGGTAGCGACATGCAATCAGCAGAGGAAAAAGAGTTTGCCCGCACCATGCTGAAGTACACCTATCCTCTCTCCGTACGCACAGAGGCGCCAGAACATGGCATCAAAGGCATGGGACGCACCGTATCTATCCCTGCCTGGCTCAATGAGACGCAATACCCCGTAGTGAGTGCCGATGTCATAGAAGCCGTAGATCCCGCCTTTGCAGCCATGACCTACACCGCCAACAACTTCTCTGCAGCCGTGGCATACGGTGGCAGTGACTACCGCACCTTCTCCATGGGCTTCCCATTCGAGAGCATCACCAAGGAAAGCGAACGCGCCTCCATCATGGCAGGCATCCTGCAATTCCTTGTGGGGAGTAGATAATAGTCAGAATGCACTCACTTATTTGGATTTTTTAGAATATGCTACCACTCCAAAGCATCTTCAAGAAGTCCAGTACGTAAATCAGTTCTTCATCACCAGATTTGCGGGTAATTGGGTCAAGAGATACGAGAATCAGTCGACAATCAGGATGCTCCTCTTTAAAGGCCTTGAGACCCTTCTTATGCTTTGTCTCCACATGCTCTGAAGATTTGATTTCAATGGCAACCTTCGCATCTCCGATAACAACATCTACTTCTTTTTTGTCATAAGTGTGCCAATAGGATATCGTATCTCGTTTGTCATTGTATCCTTTGTATGCAATAATTTCCTGTACGACCAAGTGCTCAAAGGCATGACCATAATCATCTGTACCCCTTCTCAGAGAGTAGCGGCCCATCAGGTAGTTGGCCAGCCCAACGTCAAAATAATAGAATCGTGGAGCTTGCATGATCTTCCGCTTGATTTCTTTCTGAAAAGCAGGGATCTCATACCCTATAAGTGTATCATAGAGAATTTGGAAATAAGATTTAACCGTTTTGGCAGAAACGCCACAGTCTGATGCTATGTTGGAATAGTTAAGCATTTCTCCATCAGAAATGGCTGCAACCTCCATAAACCTCTCGAATGCGTCAAGTTCTCTCACTTCTCCCTCTTCCCTGATTTCTTCATCTAAGTAAACTTTTACATACCCAGACAAACGCTTAGTGGCATCCTCTACCATATAGTGACGTGGAATCATACCATTCTGAACAGCACGATCAATCTGAAAATCCGTTACTTCAGGCCATACTAGAGGATAAAGTGTTTCGGGTATGGCACGTCCTCCCAGCGTGTTAGCTCCTGAACGCTTGAGCTTCCTAGCACTAGAACCGCTGAGAATAAAGAACAAGCCTCTATCCACCATCAAGGAATGAACCACATCCAATAGTTCGGGGATTTTCTGGATTTCATCAACTATGACAAGTGTACCAGCAGGCTTGTCCTGAAGAGCCTCCCAGAAAGAATCTGGATTCTGTTTGAGTGCCCTCCTCACTCGTGGATTAAGCAAATCATAGTAAATAGCCCCCTTGAACCGTTCTTTCAAAAGAGTGGATTTTCCCGTCTGACGTGCACCAAACAGAAACATACCTTCATCCAACTTGCTCTCAATATTAAATATTCTCTTGTACATAGGTCCATTAAAATATGAGAATATACTCCTAATATTTATATAAATATCGGGAGTATAGTCACGAATTTCGAAACTTTTGTGATACAAATATACAAAAGGAATTTTATAATTCAATCATTTTCCCCAATTTTATTCACAAGTATCCTTATTGGGGGAATAAGAATCATTTCCTGCGTTTACCAAAACCAGTAAACACATTTAAGGAAACCTACATAATTTGGTAATAATGCTCTCGACAAGATTAATAGAAGAGCAAAGAAGATTGGTAAAACTAATAAATATGAAGCCACTTCCTAATCTTTCCTCGTACAGACTAATCGGCACAAATATAAGATTCTTTTAGAAGAAAAAAAAAATGATTATCCGCAATTAGCCGACCAAAAATTGGGCTGAATCCTATGAAATGCTT
>ERZ842401.295-NODE-295-length-70117-cov-13.451971_pt1 | contig 70117 bp, 56 predicted proteins | sample MGYA00521270_ERZ842401 | MGnify/ENA primary metagenome ERZ842401 (study PRJEB31892, sample SAMEA3878208) | bioreactor metagenome | biome: Moose rumen | place: Sweden | collected 2011-10 | study: EMG produced TPA metagenomics assembly of the PRJEB12797 data set...
AAAGAAAACATCCTGTTTTCGTTGCCGGCGGGCGCACATCCATGTGCGCCCGGGTTTTAACTCACTTTCAGTTCTTTAAATTTTTGGAGCAAAAAAAATCCCGACGAATAATTTTTCATCGGGATTTATTTTTTTGCGGAATGTCTTTTACTCGGCGTCGGGCACGGGAACTTCTTTAAGCCGCGTGATTCGTCCGACTTCATAATTTTTCATGCCGACTTCGTTTAGATAATTCAGAAAAGCCTCTTCATAATTGCCGTATTCGCCGACAATTTTTAAACCTGCCAACATTGTATAATCGTCGCCGCCCGCCGTCATAAAATCGGTTAGGGCGATTGTGTAAATTTTTTCTTCGTCAAGCGGCTGCCCGCCGACAAAAATTTCCTTGACGCGAGAGCCGCCGGGTTGAGTGGGATCGTAGCTGAAAGTCATTCCGCTGACATTCATAAAGCCGCCGAAAGACGCGGGATAAAATTCTACGGAGTGTTCAAGCATCGCCCGAATTGTTTTGCCGTCAATCTCGGCGACTCGCAAAGTGTTTCCGAACGGGAAAATCGCAATGATGTCGCGCCGTCTCAAATCGCCGGCGGGCAAATCGGAACGAAGACTTCCGCCGTTTGCAACCGCAATATCACTTTTCGCCGCCCAACGATAAGCATCCGCCGTAAGATTGCCGAGCTCCGATTCATTGCGCCTTACAAGCAAACGATAACTCGAAAGTTCTTTATCGCTGTGAGAGACGACTTTATCCAAAAGTTTTTCCGCTTGAACGTTGACTTCGTCCAGCATTGTCAAAATTTTTTTATCGGGCACGGGAGAAATTTTTTTCACGTCGTCCGCGTCAAGAAGTTCCGCTTTTTTGGAAATGATTTTGTGATTCTCAACTTCAATCGCGGCGCGTCCCAAAAAATGTTCGTAGCAACCCGCCTGCACAATCAAGGTATCGCCGATTCTGATTCCGTCGGGAAGTGCAGTGTGGCTGTGTCCGTCAACGATTAAATCAATGCCGCTGGTCTCGCGGGCAATGCGTTCGCTGGTAAATTCGGAGCCGGCGTCAACGCCCATATGCATAACCGCAATTAAAACGTCGCATTTCGGACGGAGTTTTTTAATCATCATCTGCGCGGATTCAACGGGATTTAAAAACTCAACCGCTTTAACGTTTGTCGGGTTGGTTGTGTAAGCGGTTTCGGGCGTCGACAAGCCGAAGACTCCGACTTTTATTCCGTCGAGCTTGAAAATTTTGTAGGGCTTGAAAAGAAGTTTGCCGTTGCTTTTGCGAATGACATTTGCGTCGAGCAACGGGAACTTCATTTTCTTTGCAAGCTTTTCCAACTGCGCGGAGCCGTAATTAAAATCGTGGTTGCCGGCAGTCATGGCGTCAATTCCCGCCTCGTTTAAAAGCGGAATTAAATTTTCTCCGTTGCTGATTGTTATCATCGGCACGCCGTGAAGGGTATCGCCCGCGTCGAGCCAAAGTGTCGCGGGATTTTTGGATTTAACTTCCTTGACTGCCGCCGAAATTTCCGCGAGCCCGATAATGTGTCCGTTGTCTTCGCCGTTCTGAATTCGCGAATGCATGTCGTTGGTGTGGAAAATGACAAGCTCCGCCGCCGCGCAGATCGCCGAATTTAAAATCAGCAGGGCAACCAACACTCCGAAAAATTTTTTTATCATGAGAACACCTCCCAAAAAATTTTACGGCGATTATATCAGAAAAAAAATTGCGGATAAAGTTTTCATTACGAATTACGAATTGCTTTTCTTGACATTGCGGCGCGGGAAATGTAGTATTGAAAAAAACTTGGAAATCAGGTTTGAAAATGTTCAATTACCCTTTAGATATAATCATGGTTCCGATTCAAGCCGTGTTGTTTGTTTTCACATTTTATCTTTGCCTAATCGGATTTTTCGGCATGTGGCGGCGCAAGGAGATAAAAATTAAAACTCCGCAAAAAAAATTCGCCGTGATTGTCGCCGCTCACAACGAAAGCGCGGTTATCAAACCGCTGATTGAAAATTTAAAAGCCCTCGATTATCCCGCTAACCTTTACGATATTTTTGTTATCGCCGACAACTGCTCCGACAATACCGCCGAAATTGCCGCGCAGGCGGGCGCGATTGTCTGCAAGCGCGTTGACGAAACTAAAAAATCTAAAGGCTTCGCGCTGGAATGGATGTTTGAAAAACTTTTTGCAATGGAAAAGTCGGGGAAAATTTATGACGCCGTCGCCATCTTCGACGCGGATAATCTCGTTCACCCGAATTTTTTAATGGAAATGAACAATCGCCTCTGCAAAGGAGATAAAATCATTCAAGGTTTTCTCGACGCCAAAAATCCTTACGATACTTGGGTAAGCGGAACTTTTGCCATTGCTTTTTGGGTTATAGATTATGTCAGCCATTTGGCAAAAACAAATCTCGGCTTGTCGGCGGTTTTAGGCGGAACGGGCATGTGCATTACCCTTGACGTTTTGAAAAAATACGGCTGGCGAGCCACTTGCTTAACGGAAGACATGGAATTTACAATGAAATCACTCGCCGAAGGTTTGAAGACGACTTGGGCGCACGACGCGATTGTTTATGACGAAAAACCTTTGACGTTCGCGCAGTCTTGGAAGCAGAGAAAACGTTGGGCGCAAGGGCAATTCGACGTTGCACACCGTTTTATTCCGAAAATGCTCCGCGAAGGTTTTCGGCGAAAAGATATTCGCATGTTGGACGGTTGCCTTTATCTTTTGCAACCGCATTTTTTAATGCTCTCGTCGTTTTTCTTTCTGATGAGTTATCTTCAGCTGTTCACGGGAACAATCTACACAAATATTTATTCCGTCCTGCCGAGTCAAATTTTGATGGTGATAATGGTTGCGCAATACGTTTTGCCGATGATAATTCTGATAAAAGTTCGCGCCAAATTAAAATCTTGGTGGTACCTGCTTTTTTACCCGCTGTTCATTTATTCGTGGATACCGATAATTTTTTTGGGATTCATTCACCGCAACGAACACGAATGGGCGCACACCGAACATACCCGCTCAATGTCTTACGATGATTTTGTAAAGAAAAGAACATACTAAAAGAGTCTCGACTTTTGCCGAGACTCTTTTTTTGCAGAGTTTTGTTGGTAAACTCAAAGTCATAAATGTGACAAAAAATTTTTTCAGCCGTCACCTGCTAAATTTACCAACAGACTCCGGTCAATCTTCGTCTTCAACTTCGTTAATCGCTTCTTCGGGCTCAACCAAGCCGAAAACAACTTTCATCAATGCATCGCCGTATCTTTTGACGGTTGACATCGAAACAAGAACGGCATAATCTATCTGCTCGTAAGTGGGCGGAGAAAATTCCGTAATTCCGCAGAAAATAGATACTCTGTAAGAAATTCTGCCGCTGTCGAAGTCAAAATCAAAGCAACCTGTTTTCAAACCGTTGTTTGCACGCATTAAAAATTCACAGACTTTCAAGCCGTTGTTTGCACGCATTAAAAATTCACAGACTTTCAAGCCGTCGTCTTCCGAAGCGCGAATCGGAATTATCGTGTGGATAATCAAATTTCTTTCGGAAGCTTGAAACAACATGTCGACACTGCCAAATTTTGTTTTGATTTTGAAACCGGCTTTCGCAATGTTGTATTCGCCGAAGGGCTCATAATTCAGCCCGTCCGTCTCAAAATAATTTTCAACCGCCGCTTTTACCAATTCAACTGTACTTTCCATAAGAAAAACCTCCTTTTTGTTTAGCTGATTTTAAATGATTTCAAAAAAAATTCAAGTCTTTTTTAGGCAGGTGAAAAATTTTGTTGACGAATCGGCGGCTCTTGCGAGTGAAATTATTTTTTGAAGGCGCGGTCGTGGGAATATTTACGGGTGCGATTGTGGCGGCGTTGAGATTTTTGCTCGACGAAGCGGATATTTATCGCCCGATGATTTTTGCGCAACTCGACAGCTTGGAGAAAATTTTAACGGCAATCTATTTTGGCGAAGGCGGTAAAATTTGATGCGCAAGTCGCGGGGAGCGACATTACTCAAGTCTTTTTTAAAGCGGGTGAGAAATTTTGTTGACGAATCGGCGGCTCTTGCGAGTGAGATTATTTTTTGAAGGCGCAGTCGTCGGAATATTTACGGGCGCGATTGTGGCGGCGTTGAGATTTTTGCTTGACGAAGCAGATATTTATCGCCCGATGATTTTTGCGAGGCTCGACAGCTTGGAGAAAATTTTATCGGCAGTCTTCGTAATGATTTTACTCGCGGCGATTTTGGCGAAGGCGGTAAAATTTGATGCGCAAATCGGCGGGAGCGGCATCCCGCAACTGAAAGGCATTTTGCAGGGAAAAACGCAGATGATTAAGCCGTTCAGATTGTTGGCGGTAAAATTTTTTGCAACGGTTTTGGCAATCGGCGCGGGAATGTCACTCGGACGAGCGGGAATCAGCGTGCAATTCGGCGCGGCTGTCGGAAATTTTTTCACGAAAATAATTTACGCAAAAAATCTTCGTCACGAGGCGGTTGAAGGAAATTTTTTATTGACGGCGGGCGCGGGAGCAGGTTTGGCGGCAATTTTCAACGCGCCACTGGCAGGAGTGATTTTCTGCATTGAGGAATTGCGCAAAAGATTTTCGCAGGAAATTTTAATCGCGGCAATGACGGCGGCAGTCACGGCGTCTTTTGTCGTCAAAATCGTTTTCGGCGTGCGTCCCGTCTTTGAAACAATCACGGCGACGCCGCTAAATATCCCGACGGTCATGACGGTTCCGACATTGGAAATGGCAACCGCAATGAGTGCCGCGCCTTTGAAATTCGCCGCGCTTTTTATTTTTCTCGGCGTGATTTGCGGAATTATCGGCGCGTTTTTCTCCAAATCATTGATTTTCGCGTTGAATCTCTACGATAAACTAAAAATTTTCGGCGTAAAACGATTTGCAATTCCTTTTTTACTCGCAATTCCGCTCGGAATGAATCTCCCACAAATTTTAGGCTGCGGAAATGTTTTGGTCGACGAAATTTTAAGTTCTCACCTGACTTTGAGCCTTTTAGCGGTTTTATTGCTCGGAAAAATTATTTATACGCTGATTTGCTTCGGAACGAATGCGCCCGGCGGATTATTTTTGCCGGTTTTGGTTGTCGGAGCGTTAATCGGAAATATTTTTGCGCGTGTCGGCAACGAAATGAATTTTTTCACGGCGGATTGGACGACGCTTTTTATAATTTTCGGCATGGCGGCATTTTTCGCGGCAGTCGTCAAAGCTCCCGTGACAGGAAGCATTTTAATTTTGGAACTCACGGGGCAATTCTCGCATTTGGTCGGATTAATCGTAGTTTCGGGCGCGGCATTTCTAATCTCCGACTTATGCGGCGGCGAACCAATCTTCTCCGCACTCCTGAACAGGGCACAAAAAAAATCTTAGAGAAAAATTTTTCCCTAAGATTTAAAAATTATCTGCGTAATGCCTTCGGTTTGCCCAAAATTTCGCTTAATACAAAGGCATTCATCACATTCGAAGGCGTCAAGTTCAAATTAAGTTCTTCTTCTTCCTCTTGAACGTCCTGTTTTGAAATTTTTTGCGAATTTATCTGCGCGGAAAGTTTTGGTCTCGGACGAATCTCGGCTTGTCGAGGATTTTCAATAAAAATCGGGACTTCTTCGCCGGGAAAATTCGGATCATTTGCGAGTGTCGGTATATCGAAGTCGGGCGAATCATTTTGCGACGGCGGAAGCCGCTTTTTTCGTTTGCTAAGGTTGTCGATAACCGTTATTGCCACCCAGATTAAAAAAATCGTTGCCAATTCCATAAAAAATCACACTCCAACTTGAAAATTACTCGTTATCTGAAAGAATTTTGCCGTTCAGATATTTTTTCTCGGAATTATCGGCGAAAACAAAGGTAATTTCGTCATTTTTGGCGTTGCGAACATTAATTGCTCCCGCGCCGATTCTGAAAGTAGCCGTCGAACCGCTCATCATGACTTTATCAATCGAGCCGCTCGCCAAAAAAATTTTATCTTCGCCCGCCGCGTAATCAAAAATAATATCGTAACCGTCGCCGCTTTCGTAATAAAAGACATCGGATCCGTCGCCGCCCCACAAAGAATCACTGCCCTTGTTGCCGCTTAATGTATCATTTCCCGCCTCGCCAAAAAGTTTATCGGCATCTTCCTCGCCGAAAAGCAAATCTTCGCCCGCGCCGCCGTATAAAATATCTCTGCCTTTGCCGCCGCTCAAAAGATCATTGTCCGCGTCGCCAAAAAGTCTGTCGTTACCTGCTTCTCCGAACAGCGAATCCGTTCCTGCGCCGCCAAACAGAGAATCATTGCCTTTTCCGCCTAAAATCGTGTCATTTCCCAAGCCGCCGTAAATTTTATTCGCCTTGTTGTTGCCGATAATTTCTATCGCGTCTGTGAAGTCGGAAGCGTAAATTTTTTTGACTTTTTTGTTGTAGTCGTCGGTCTCAAGCTTATTTTCGTGCCCCGATAAAATGCTCGCCTCAGTCATCGAATTGTTGTATTTGAGATAAGGATCAATCGGATCAAGCACTTCCGGCAACGTCGAAACCGCAATTTCGACATCATTTTTGTTCAAGGAACCGATAAGATTATCTTGTGCCTTGAGAAATTTTTCCGCCGCCGTCGAAATGCTCTTGTAAGTGCTCTTCGACGAATCAATTTCCTTTTGCAACTTGTCATAGAGCTTGGATAAATTTCCGTAGCTCGTCAACGCGCCGTTCAGATAAGAATTTTGCGGCAAGGCGTCTTTGATTTTGGCTTTGACTTCACTTTTTATTGAACTTTTGCTTGTGCCGAGAATTTCTTTGAGTTCAGAGGAAGAAGAAAGGCTGTTGTAAGCCGCTTTCAATAAATCGGGCGCGTTTGTCTTCAAAACATTGAAACATGCGCCCAAAACTTCGTCCGATAACCTTTTTTCAATCGTCCAAAGCGATACAAAGTACTTAAACAGAGAAGTTTTGCCGAAAAACTCATTATCCCAACTCAAAACGGAAACTTTACTGCCCCTTGTAACCGTCGCAATGCTGTCGACGCCGACTCTGCTTAGCGGAAATGAAATTTTGTAATTATCTTCGCCTTCAATCGCAACATATTTTGTTTCCGTCGGGCGCGTGAGAGTATCAAGCACGTCACTGATTTTTTCCGTCCAATTTTTGCCGCTAGCCGTGATTTCGTCGAAAACTTTTCCCGAATCTTTTTCCTTAAGCGCGTCGTAATATGAATTCATAACTTCTCTGTAAACTTCATCGGGAATATCCTTCAAAGTGCCGACAGGTTTTTTGCAAGAGCTCTTAAAATTGTCGAGTTCGTCCTTGTCGGAACTGATTAAACTGATACCTTCGCTGACTTTTTCGCCGAGCACATTTCCTATCGCGTTCAAACTTTCCTTAGCCATTTCCAACAACAAATCATTTGTCGCCATAAAAATTCCTCCTTCTTTCAGACATTATACAAACAAAAAAAGAGTTTCACAAGCTTTTTGCGGCTCATGAAACTCTTTTTAACTGACTTTTAATCAAGGAAGCGCGGCGACATAATCAATCGGCCAGAAAATCAGCGCGGCTTTTCCCTTTACCAACTCCAACGGAACAAATCCGACGTCCGGGAAACGCGAATCAAGAGAATTTCTCCGATTGTCGCCGCAAACGAACAGTGTTCCTTCCGGCACGGTTTGCTTGGGATATTCGGTGCGCGTTTTTTCGGCGATATAATCTTCATTTACCAGCGCATCATTGACGAAAACATGTCCGTCCTTGATTTCGATTGTGTCTCCGCCCACCGCGATAACTCTTTTGATGAAATCGCGGCTGTGATCTCGCGGATAACGGAAAATTACAACCTCACTGCGCATCGGATCCCGCCAATGATAAATAAATTTGTTGACAACCAGCCGCTCGCCGTCTTGCAAAGTCGGTTGCATGCTCGGTCCGTCCACCACATACAGCTCCACGATGAAATATCGAATGAAAATTGCAACCAATATCGCCGATGTGATTGATACTATCCAACTTTTTATCTCTTCGCCCATAAAAAAATCTCCTCTGGTTGTTGTTTACGATTTTTATTCTTTCAATGAAAAAATTTTCCTGCCTTCAAATTGCAAGCCCGCGCAGATTTTCCATGTCGAAGAGATTAACACAAAAAATTTGAACTTCAAAGTCCTCCGAGCGATAAAAAACATTTCCGGCGACTTGCGGCGGGCAAATCAAAAAATTTTTCTTTGTATCGTAACGTTTTGCATAAGCGAGCATCTGATACATATCGCCCGCAGTAATTTCGAGCTTCCATTTCGTATCCAAGATAAATTTTTCGGCGGAATTTTCAAGGATGATGTCGGGTTGAAGTTTGAAACTGCGCGGAGTGTCGAATAAAAATTTTTCCCGCGCTTGAATTTTCACTTTGAAACGCTCGGAGAAATATTTTTTTATGTGTAAGGCAACGTAAACTTCAAATAATTTGTTCATGTCGAAGAGCAAAGTCATTGCCCGCGCCTTCCCCGCAAACGGCGTGAAATTTTCTCCCGCCAAAAAAATTTTCGTCCACTCCATGACCGATTGATATTCGCGATTTTGTTTGTCGATAAAAATCTGCGCGGAATCTTTTTGAAAATTACTCGACGGCTCCACAGAATCAAATTCTGCGAGTAATTTGCTTGCCAAACGTTTATTTTCCTGCGTCATCTGCCGAAGTTTTATCAAAGCCGCCTTTATCAAGCGGTGTTCGGCGCGATTTATGTTGTATTCGTCAAATGAAACGAAAAATTTTTCCATGTGCGCAAAATTTCTTCGGAGATTCCGATTGGCGAGCAATTTTCCTTTAAAAAAATTCAAATTTTCTTCCCGCACTGTGTATGTCGACTTTAAACCGCGCTTTACCAACTCCAAAACCATTTCAAGATACGTTTTGATAAAAATTTCAAAGAGATTCAGCCGCGAAGTTTTTAATTCGGCGTCAGGAAATTTTTTGCCGCCTTTCATCAGCGCATGAATCATTTTCATTACGAGTCCGCGCAGATTTTCTTCGTCGCCTTCATGTTTGTAAATTTTCGGCAGAATTTCTATCTGAAAACCGCTCGGCAACCGAATTGTTCCGACATAATTTTTTGCTTGAATGAATTTCCCGCCGTTTTTTTGCCAACCCAAACTTAAAAATTCACTTGCGCCAAGATATTTTACGAGTTCATCAAAGAATTCGCAGTCGGCGGCGAAAATTTTTTCATATTCACTAATCGTAACGAGTTTTTTCATAGTTTATAGCTCTCAGCGTCCTTAAATGCGTCTTTATTAATCGTATATCGATATTTTTCGTCGTCAAGCGGCTCGCGATTGATAAATTTACCGCCCAAAATCTTATAAATCGTTTCATAATCCTCGAAAAAATATTCCTGCAGGAGCGGAATGATTTTGTTGATAAAAACCTTCGCAACGTCGGAGAGACTTTCGCATTTCATAAAATATGCGTGCCCGATTGTGTGTTCTCGGTCTAAAAATGTTTCAATCCGCGTGTTCAGCGTTTCCAACAGCCTTTGCAAATTCACTCCGTCGACATTTTCGCGTAAAAGTTCGGGGCGCGGCAGCATTTCGATAAAATCAAAGCGTCTTCGCAACGCTGTATCAATCAACGCTATTGATCTGTCGGCGGTGTTCATCGTTCCGATTATGTAAACATTTTTCGGAACGGTAAATTCTTTTTGCGAATAGGGCAATGTCACCGAAATTTCTTCGCGCTTGTCTTCTTCAATCAAAGTTATCAGTTCGCCGAAGATTTTTGAGATATTTCCTCGATTTATCTCGTCGATTATGAAAACAAAGTTCTCCGAAGGATTTTTCGCCGCATTCTCACAAAATTTTTTGAAAACACCGCTTGCGACCTCGTAAAAAATATTTCCGTTGACAATTTTTGGCTTAATTCCTTCGATAAAGTCTTCATAGCCGTAGTTTTGATGAAAAGTTACGAAATTTATTCTGCCGTCGGCGCGAAGTTGATTGTATTCGTTCTTGTCGGGAGTTTCGGCGAGCTTTTGATTTTTGCAAATCGCAACGGCATAGGCGGCGGTCAAAAAAGTTTTCCCCGTGCCCGGAACTCCATGAAAAATCATGTTCAATGGAAAAATTCTTGGCGGCGGTTGTGTTAATGACTGAGAAACTGTATTTGCAGTCCATAAACCTTTTAAATCTGTTATTTCAAGTCCAAACAGATATTCCAGAATGTATTCTTCAAATTCTGCAGATTGATCATTGGAAATTTCATAAATTGTTGAATCAACTACGATGCCAAAATGATTTGGAGCGTAAATTTTCATTTCTTCATCGTAAAATATTCCGCTTAACGGCACTCCATCAATCGGATAAACCATTTCATAATGACGTTGAAACCAAGAATTTCTGGATTTGCAAGGTTCCAATTCATCATCAATGATTCGCCCAATCAATTTTACTCCACCATTGACTCTGGACTTATTGTTTCCATGGCAAAGATAAAAATAATCTCCATTACGCATGGCAGAAAGTCTTTCGAGTTCTTTTTTTCCATTGACAGCAATAATTCTTTGCTTTAAGAAAAATTCCCACTCGACATCGGAAAATAAGTTTGACGGATGATTTATTTTCCAAATCGTTCGTTTACTGCCTGCTTTTCTCTGATAAGCCACGCGCCCGCCTCCTCAAAGCTCGACGAAATTTTTAAGAACATGCAAGCCGACGTCGCCGGACTTTTCGGGGTGAAATTGAGTGGCGAAAATATTTTCAAACTCAATAGCCGCCGTGACTTTTTCGCCGTAAGTTGTGGTAGCCGCGATAATTTTTTTATCTTCGGGCTCCGCGTGATAGCTGTGAACGAAATAAAAATATGAATTATCATTTATGCCATTGAACAAATTCCTAATTCCTAATTCCTCATTTCTAATTGAAACCGAGTTCCAACCCATATGCGGGATTTTCAAATCGCCTGCGCGGATTTTTCTGACGCGCCCGCTGAAAATTTTCAAGCCGTCAACGTTCGGAGATTCTTCACTGCCCGCAAATAAAATCTGGAGCCCGACGCAGATACCCAAAATCGGTTTGCCCGCAGAAATTTCTTGCTTAATTGTCGGAATCAAGCCCGTTGCCGCAAGATTTTTCATGCAGTCGCCGAACGCACCGACGCCCGGCAAAATAATTTTATCTGCGCGCCGAATATCCTCAGCCGAACTCGAAATTTTCACGTCGCCGCCGACAAAAGCCGCCGCCTTCGCCACGCTGTACAAATTTCCCACGCCGTAATCAATCAAAACAATCATTTTTCCGCCTCCAACATTTTTTCTTATGCTATCAGCTATTTCTGTCAAAATCAATCGCCTTGTGCTAAAATCATTTGAAATTTAATCTGAAGGAGAATTTTCAATGGAAAAAGCCTCGCCGTTGCTGAAAAATAAAAATTTTCTCTACGCGACAGAATTTTTTTCCGGAATGTCGATAATGGCGGTCGAATTGGGCGCAAGTCGCCTGCTCGCGCCGTATTTCAGCTCGTCGCAAATCGTTTGGACGATTATAATCGGAACAATCATGATAGCGTTGGCTTTGGGAAATGTTTGGGGCGGACGCCGCGCAGATTCGGATAAAAATCCCGCAAAACTTTATCGCCGATTGATTTTCGCCGCGATTTGGATTGGAGCAATACCTGTTCTCGGAAAATATTTGATTTTGGGCATTGCGGGAGCTTTAATCGTTGCAATCGACACGAATTTATTGATTTGGGCGGCGTTTTTATCTTGCATGGCAATTTTTGTCCTGCCTTTATTTTTGCTCGGAACAGTGACGCCGTCTTTAGTGAAATATTCGACAGATAATCTCGAACACAACGGGCGAATCGTCGGAAATTTGAATGCGTTCAATACGATCGGGAGCATAATAGGGACATTTCTCCCGACTTTCGTAACAATTCCCGCCGTCGGCACCGCGATAACCTTTTTAATCTTTTCGGGCGTGCTTTTATCGATTGGAATAATTTATTTTTTGAGTATCGGCGCGAAAAAAATCTGCGCGGGAGCAATTTTTATCTTTATTGCAAGTTCAATCGCGGGAAATTCAAACAGCTTTGCATTTTGGGAGAAAAATATTTTGTACGAAGGCGAATCGATTTACAATTACCTTCAAGTCAAGGAAACACCGAGCAAAATAATTTTTTCTACGAATGTTTTGTTCGGAGTGCAGTCATTGAAGGTAAAAGGCGGCGGCTTGACGGGAATGTATTATGACTATGCGTTGGCAGCACCGCTTTTGACGGGCGGAAAAAAAATTTTGATATTGGGCATGGGCACGGGAACTTTTGCGGAGCAATGCGGGAAATATTTTCCCGGTTCGGAGATAAAAGGCGTGGAGATTGACGAAAAAATTACGTTTCTTGCCGAAAAATATTTTGATTTGCCCGCTGATGTCGAAGTTTTGACTTATGACGGGCGCGCCTTCCTGCAAAGCGACAAAAATATTTACGACGTGATATTGGTTGATGCATTTCAAGACATTTCGCCGCCGTTTCAGATGAGTTCGACGGAATTTTTTACGTTGGTTAAAAATCATTTGTCTGAAGGCGGCGTAATGGTTGTGAATATGAACATGCGGGCGAGCGGCGCGGGCAATATCAACGAATATTTGATTGACACGATAGGAAAAAGTTTTTCTGCGCTGAAAATTATCGACGCGAGCGGCGTAACGAACAAAGTTTTATTCGCAGCGGCGGACGAAAAAATTTTAAACAACCTCCGAGCCCGCGCAGAAACTCTTGACGACGAAAATTTATCGCGCTTGATGATTCACACCGCCGAAAATTGGACGGAGCCTACTCTTGGCAAAAATATTTTGACGGACGACCGTGCTCCCGTCGAAATGTTGAGCATGCGGGCTTTGGATAATCTGATTCAAAAAAATCTTGGGCGTTACAAAGAAATTTATCGTCGCGAAGGTTTGAACGGCTTGTTGAAATCTTTTTGAGATAAAAAAATCCCTCCGCTGTTTGGAGGGATTAAATTTTTTTCCGCGCTTTTATCAATTAGGAATTATGAATTAGGAATTAGGAATGGAAAACCTTCCTTCATTATTAATTCCTCATTCCTAATTCCTAATTAAATCAGCTCCGCTGATTTTGTAATTCGTGCCGTTAATGTTAAAAGTTGTCGCCGTGAAATTCTTCAGAGTAAGCGCATTTGAAGTTGAATCGACGGCGAAATAAATTTCTCTCTTTGAACTTTCGTAAGTCGAAGAAAAATTCCCCGTGATTTGCAACATGTCTTCGTTTTCAAAGCCGAAAATAACATCCTGCCCGTCGCCGCTCTCATAAATGAAAACGTCCGCGCCCGCATTGCCCCAGAGCATGTCATTTCCTTTGCCGCCAAGCAATGTATCATTTCCTGCGCCGCCGCGAAGGGTATCGTTGCCCGTGTTCCCGAAAATCGAATCATCGCCCGCACCGCCCAAAAGGGTATCGTTTCCCTTACCGCCCGTCATTGTGTTATCAAGCGCATTGCCCGAAATTTTTGCGGCTTTCGTCCTTGAGGCGGCTGTGACTGTTTTTATCGCCGAACCGACCGTTACAGGCGATTTTGTTAAATTTGTTACGGTTAAATTCGTCAAGACTCCGACCATCGTTGAAAAACTTTTGCCCGCAGGATTAATCAGATTAAGATTTTTGCCTTTCGCCTTTTTAATCGTCAAAGTTCCCGCGTCCGTCGTTAAAATTACATCCAAACCGTTCAAAGCAGTATCTGAAATATTTGCTCCGAGAGAAATTTTTTCCGTGACCGCGTAATCGGTTATCACATCATTTCCGCCGCTGTAAATGAAGAAATCTTTACCGTTGCCGCCGGTTAAAGTGTCGTTGCCTGCTCCGCCCCATAAAGAATCTTTACCGTTGTTGCCCGAAAGTTTATCGTCGCCCGCGCCGCCGAAAATCGAATCTGCACCCGCTTCGCCCGTGATTGTATCATTCGCGCCGCCTCCTTTTATCGCATTGTCGAGAGAATTTCCTGTGATTTTTGTGACTGAAGTTCTTTTGGACGCGTCGATAATTTTAATCGACGAGTCGACAGTCACGGGAGATTTTGTCGAGTCGGTGACGCTTAAGAGAGTCGGTTCCGACCCGCCGCCCGAAGAAGTATCTGCGGGAGTGGTATCTGTCGGAGTGGTATCAGAAGAAATTTCGGCGATATTTATTTTCGACAGAGATGATGCTCCGACTAAAGTTATTTTATTTTTGCCGACCGTAACAATTACATCATTAAAACTTTTTGCGGTTGAATACGAACTGCCCGAAATGCCGATTGTATCTGTTGCTCCGAAGCCTTCAATATAATCGTTGCCGTCGCCCGCCGCGTATTTGAATAAAATATTTGAGCCGCGATTTTTAATGTAATCATTACCTGTGCCGCCTTCGATTGTTACTTTGGAACTGCCGCCTTTGTCGTTGTGTTCGTTATTGTAGCTGTCATCGTAAAAGACATCCCAAGGCTCGTAATAATAATAGCCGTTGTAAATCAGATCGTCGCCTGCGCCGCCGTCGAGCATGGAATTTGATCCGCTGTTTATAATTGTATCGTTTCCCGTTCCGACAGTAATTTTTATATCCGTGCCGCCTTTACTGAAAAATTCTCCGTTGACTATAAAATTATTTCCCGACTCGGAATGAACGGTTACGTTATCTCCGTGATTGAAAATCCTGTCGTGTCCTTCGCCGCCGTCTATCACAGCTTGATTATTGTAATTTGTGATGGAATCCGCGCCTTTGCCGCCGTTTATTGTGGCTTTGTCGTAGTAAGTATCTTCCCAAGAACGAGTATCCCAATTATAATCGCTTGTTTTATCGACAGTGATTGAATCATTTCCTTCGCCGCCATCTATTTTGACATTGGCTCCTTCACTCTGAATATTATCGTTGTCCTTGCCGCCCGTGAGTGTCACGTTCGATTCGCTATTTATTATGGGCTCGGCATCTTTGGCAGTATCGGTTGAGATGCTTGCGCCTTTTAAAGAGATTGCTGTTGTTAAAATTTCGTCCGCGCTTAAAGTTTCAACGTCATTTAAATTGCCTGCAAACATTTGCACCCAATGATTTTTCCATTCGGAACTTGAATCATAAGCATATCCGACACCGAGTTTTTTGTAATCGGAATTTAAAATGTTTGCTCTGTGTCCCGTTGAATTCATCCAAGAATTCATTACTTCTTTTGGCGAAGTCTGACCGACAGCAATGTTTTCTCCCAGCCTGCTGTAAGATTTTTTTACCGCCGTGAAACAACTTGAACCGTCGGGACGTGTATGACTGTACAGCTCGACAAGTTCCTGTTCACGAATCGATGTGGCGTCCATAAGTCCTTGAGCGAGTGTAAGCGGCGACAAATTTCTTTCTTCGCGCTCCTCATTGACAATCCGCAAAATTTCCCAAATATATTCGTTGGCTGTACCTTCGTAATAATCGCTTGCATCGGTCGAGCCCTTCAACGTGAGATTGAAATAACCTTTATCGTCTGTCCAAATAATGTCTTCGCCGCTGATCATGTAACTGAGTTGCGCCGTGTCCTTGTCGTCATTTGTGATAAAAATTTTGTCGTTCGTTGGATCAATATCTTCAATCACGACCGAAATTTTTTTATCAACGGAGTAAGACAAATTAAAAGTATCGGAACCTTTTCCGCCGCTCAATGTGCCCGTGCCGCCCGTCATATTCAAAATATCGTCACCGGAACCGCCGATTAGCAGAATATTATTTTTTCCGTTGCTCTCAAGTGTGTCATTGCCTGCCAAGCCGTAAATTTGTGTTTTGTCAGCTGCAACAACGAGTTTATCTTTTCCGGATTTGCCGACAAGAACTTCTGCGAAACGCTGAATATCAAAAATTATTTCCCGCATGAGATATTCTCCTCTCGATAAAATTTTTCTGCATTATACAATATCGAATAAAAAAAATCCCGCCGAATTTTTTCGACGGGGTTAATTTTTTATGAACGGATAAATTTTTACATTCCCGCTTGAGCCGCAACTTCAGCCGCGAAGTCAACTTCTTTTTTCTCGATGCCTTCGCCGAGTTGCCAGCGCGTAAATCTCAAAACTTTTTCTTTGCCCAAAATATCTTTGACGGTTTGTTTACTGCCAGGTTCAGCCTTAACAAAATCCTGTTCGACAAGGCAAACTTCCTTATAAAATTTGTTGATGCGTCCTTCGACCATGCGTTCGACGATTTTTGCGGGCTTGCCTTCTTCAAGAGCCTGTTTGCGAAGAATTTCCTTTTCATGTTCGAGTTCGGAGGCGTCAACGCCTGCGCGGTCAACGGCGGAAGGATTAGCCGCCGCGATTTGCATTGCGACATCTTTACCGAGTTCGTCTGAACCGCCCGTCATTTCGACGAGCACGCCGATTTTTCCGCCCATATGAATGTAAGTCGTGAGTTTGCCTTCGGTTTCGTAGGTTACAAAGCGGCGAATGGAAATTTTTTCTCCGATGGTCGCGGTCGCTTCGGTTACGAGCTCGGAAACTTTTTTGTCGTCAATAACGCTGTCATTAAGCGCGTCGAGATCGGCGGGTTTGGTTTCGGCAATGTGTTCGATAACTTTTTTCTCCAACGCACGGAAATTTTCGTTGTTGGCGGTGAAGTCGGTTTCGCAGTTGACTTCGAGCAGGACGCCCGTCTTTTTATCAGCCGAAATGTAAGCCGCAACGGCTCCTTCCGCCGCAATGCGTCCCGATTTTTTAGCCGCCTTCGCAATTCCCTTTTCGCGAAGATAATCAATCGCCTTTTGCATGTCGCCGTCCGTCGCGGTAAGAGCTTTTTTGCAATCCATCATGCCCGCGCCGGTTCTTTCGCGCAATTCCTTAACAACAGCCGCACTTATAGCCATTTATCTTTCACCTCAGTTTTAGGTTTTAGGTTTTAGGTTTTAGGTTATAGCTTATAGGTTTTTTTCTATCAGCTATTCCCTTGAATTAATCTTCATTTTCGGCGGACGCCTCTGCATTTTCCGCGCCTTGATTTCCTTCAAGCATGGCGTCGGCAATTTTCGCCGTCAAAAGTTTCACGGCACGAATTGCATCGTCATTGCCGGGAATAACATAATCAATTTCGTCGGGGTCGCAGTTGGTATCGACAATCGCGACAATCGGAATGTTGAGCTTGCGGGCTTCAGCAACCGCAATTCTTTCCTTGCGCGGATCGACTACGAACAATGCGCCCGGCAATTTGTTCATTTCCTTAATGCCGCCGAGATATTTTTCCAAACGCGCCATTTCGTGACGAAGTTGCATGACTTCTTTTTTGGTCAAAACTTCAAAAGTTCCGTCCTGTTCCATTGTCTCCAACTCTTTAAGGCGATTGATGCGCTTCTGAATCGTCTGGAAATTGGTCAACATTCCGCCGAGCCAGCGTTCATTGACAAAAAATTGTCCTGCGCGGACAGCTTCTTCCTTAACCGCCTCTTGCGCCTGCTTCTTTGTGCCGACGAACAAAATAGATTTGCCTTCTTCGGCAACCGAGCGGACGAAATTATAAGCTTCGTCGACTTTGCGAACGGTTTTTTGCAAATCGATAATATAAATGCCGTTGCGCTCGGTGAAGATGTAACGCGCCATTTTCGGATTCCAACGACGAGTTTGATGTCCGAAATGCACGCCCGCTTCCAAAAGCTGTTTCATTGAGATAACTGCCATTTGAAAATTCCTCCTGTTTTTCAATCGCGGAACATTTTCGCGCCGATTAACAGCTTATAGCTGATAGCTTATAGTTTTTTTCCTATAACCTATAAGCTATCCTCTATCACCTAAAACTGAACAGGCGACGCTCCGATTCCGCGTGATTTTTTTAAACGCGGCGCATTATATCACAGGAAAATTTTCACGGCAAGATTTATTTTGACAAATCCTCAACCGTCTTGAATAAAATTTCGTGAACGGAAATTTGATTCAATCAATGTAAGGCAACTTCAAAATAATTTTGCGCCGTTGATTTTGAAGGCGGCATTTATTATTATCGCCTGAAGGGTGGCTTAAAATTTTTAGGGGGTGGAAAAAATGGGGCTCAGTAAAGATGTGATAATGCAAAAAGTCCAAAGATTTGGCGGCGCGATGTTCACGCCCGTCATTTTGTTTGGCGTATTCGGTATTTTGGTCGGTCTCACGATTTTATTTAAGAATCCGATGATTTTGGGCTCGATTGCCGAAGAAGGAACGGCTTGGTGGAAATTTTGGTACGTCGTAGAGCAGGGCGCGTGGACTGTTTTTAGTCAAATGCCGATTCTTTTTGCAATAGCTCTGCCGATTGGTCTCGCCAAAAAAGAAAATGCTCGCGCCTCAATGGAGAGTTTTGTTATCTTCATGGTGTTCAACTACTTCATTCAAGGTATCTTGACGCTTGCGGGCTCGGATTTCGGCGTAGATTTCTCGAAAAATGCGGGGGCAGGCACCGGACTTGCGATGATCGCCAATATCAAGACTTTGGATACAGGTATCGTCGGAGCAATTATTATCGCTACTCTTTCCGTTCAGTTGCATGATAAGTTGTTTGATGTCAATGTTCCCGAATATCTCGGCATTTTCAAAGGTTCGTCGTTGGTTGTGCTGGCAGGTATCGGATTAATGTTGCCCGTCTCTTATATTTTCTGCCTTGTCTGGCCAAAAGTTCAGATGGCGATAGCTTCGTTGCAAGTCATACTTGTAAGTTCGGGCGTTTTCGGCGTGTGGCTGTACACATTCCTTGAAAGATTTTTAATTCCGACAGGACTGCACCACTTTATATACCTGCCTTTCCTTTTCGGTCCGGCGATTGTCGATAACGGCTTAATGGCTTATTGGATGCAACACATAACGGAGTTTGCACAATCGACAAAGCCGCTGATTGAATTATATCCTCAAGGCGGCTTCTCTCTGCACGGCTCAAGTAAATATTTCGGTTGTCCGGGCATAGCACTTGCAATATATTTCACTGCAAAGCCCGAACGTCGAAAGAAAATAGCTTCGTTGGTGGTTCCCGCCGCGATAGTTGCGGTAGTCTGCGGCATAACCGAGCCGCTTGAATTTACATTTCTATTCGTTGCGCCGATGTTGTTCTTTGTTCACGCATGTTTGGCGGCAACTCTGGCTTCAGTCTCGTATTTTTTCGGTGTCACGGGCAATTTTGGCGGCGGCTTGTTGGATTCTGCTCTTTTTCAAAACTGGGTTCCGCTTTGGGCGAATCATTGGGATACTTACGTCACGCAAATTATCATCGGCTTATGCTTTACGGCAATTTATTTCTTTGTGTTCAGATTTTTGATTCTGCACTTTGATTTAAAGACGCCCGGACGCGGCGACGAGCCCGGCGGCGATAAACTTTTCACGAAAGCAGATTATAAAGCTCGTGAGGCAGGTAAAGGCGGCGGAACAAGTTCAAACGGCGGCGGTAAAACTATGGACGAACGCGATTTCAAAGCGGCGGCATTTCTAAAGGATTTGGGCGGCAAAAATAATATCGTCGACGTGACAAATTGCGCGACTCGCCTCCGCGTAACCGTCAAGGACGACAGCAAAATTGCCGACGTGGGAACTTTCACCGAACACGGAGCGCACGGGCTCGTTCACAACGGCACGGCAATTCAAGTTATAGTCGGTTTATCGGTTCCGCAAGTTCGAGAACGTTTTGAGGCATTGCTAAACGCGCCCGACGAAGAAATTTCCGAAGTTGAAGAAGAAGTCGCCGAGTCAATGATTGTTAAAGCGGTTGTAAGCGGTAAAGTTGTCGACATAAGCGACGTGCCGGACGAAATGTTTGCAAAAAAAATGATGGGCGACGGCGTCGGCATTTTCCCCGAAAATGATACCGTTGTTGCGCCCGCCGACGCTGAAATTACAATGATCGCTGAAGAATCTCTCCATGCTGTCGGCTTGCATTTGAAAAACGGAGCGGATATTTTAATCCATATCGGCATTGACACCGTCAATTTAAAGGGAAAAGGTTTCAAAGTTCTCACGAAACAGGGCGCACAAGTCAAAGAAGGCGAGCCGCTCATCAAATTCGACAGAAAAATTATCAAGGAAAACGGTTATAAAGATGTTGTGATTGTCGCCGTCACGAACTCTGCAGATTTTCCGCAGATGAAAAAACAAATCGGCGACGCGGAAGGCGGAAAAACTCCCGTCATAAATCTGTAAAAGGAAAATTTGTACTTAACTCGAATAAAGCCGCGAGAAATTTTTTCGTGGCTTTTATTTTGGAGGTTTTTGGAAATGCAACTGGAAGAACTCGTCAACGCCAACAAAGATTCACTCAATCCTACCGACATGTTAATTTGGAAATACATTTCCAACAACAGAAAAAGTGTTGCGCATATGTCAGTTCATGAAATGGCAAAATTCTGCGCGGTATCGGATGCAACGATTGTGCGTTTCGCAAAAAAATTGGGTTTGCGCGGCTTCGGCGAACTCAAAGCGATGATTAATTTTGAAAAACATCAGCCCGCCGACTACAGAGGAAATATCATCAAAGACATGAAAGAATTTCATAACAAAACCTTTGATTATCTGACGAATCTCGATTATGGAAATGCCGTTCGGTTGATTTGCAATGCGCGAAATATTTTTACCTTTGCTTCCGGCTATGTTCAAAGCAATGTCGTTCAAGAAATGAAACGGCTTTTCTTGGGCAACAAGATTTTGACTTTCGAGATTTATAATTTGGGCGAGTTGGAATCGATAATGGATTCTTTGACGGAAGACGATTTGTTTATTTTTGTTTCGTTGAGCGGAGAATCGCCTGTCGTTGTGGAATTTGCCAAGCGATTGAAAATCAAAGGCGTTCCGTCAATTTCAATAACGCGTTTGAGTGCAAATACACTTGCCTCGCTCTCGACAGTCAATCTTTACATTTTGCCCGCGAGTTTCACAATCATTAACGACGACAGAAATCTTCAGTTCTTAAATTTCATGCCGTTTTTCATGCTCGTCGAATTTTTGTACTTAAATTGTCGGCTTTACCTTGATGAGCGGGAAACTTCTTAAAGGGAAAAAAATAAATCCCCGTCAGCTCTTCGCAAGCAACGGGGATTTTAAATTTATCGGGAAAGTTTATCTCAGTTCGGGCCAGAAATCTTTGTTGGCGGCGATTAAATCGTCCAAAATCAATTTCGCAACGCGAACGCTCGGAACGGTTTTTGACATCGCCAGTGCTTGCCACAAACTTTGATAAGAATGATTTATCCAAGCGTCGACAGTCAATTTTTCAACGGAAACTTGCTGTTCCATTAAACCCTTCTGAAATTGCGGAATTTCTCCCACGACCAGCGGCTCCGCGCCGTTGTTGCCGACGATACAGGGAATTTCAACCATAGCGGTAGGATCAAAATTGCTGATGGCTCCCTTGTTTTCGACAATCAGCAACATATTTGCTTTGGTGTTGAAGGCGATAGCCGTAGCAAGATCAACGATAAACGAAGCGTGCGCGTCGACTTCGATTGTTGTATCTTTGGCAGTTCCGACGGCTTTAATCCTGCGACATTCGGCGAAAACTTTTTTCTCGCGCCCTTCCATAACCTCATTTGTGCGCGTGTGATTCGGGTCGGAGTGTTTTACAATTTCATCTTGGCACAAATAATATTTCAGATAAGTATTCGGTAAAGTGTTCGGATCAATCGGCGCGAATTCTTTAACCATCTCGAAAGTCACAATCCAACTCGGATCAATATGCTGAACGCCTTCGTCACCGTTGAGATATTTCAAATTGTAGCCGTGCTTGTAAACGTATTCACGGATTTTCGGAAGCAATTCGTTGCCTTGCTTATCCTTAATGCTCGTCCACCAACCGAAATGATTCAGTCCGAAATATTTGAACTCCAAATCGTGCAGAGACTTAAAACCGGCTATTTGAGCCATTTTTTCTTCGATGTCAACGGGCATGTCGCAGATATTAATGATTTTGGAATTCGGACAGAGTCTGCGCGTCGCTTCGGCGACAATGGCGGCGGGATTGGAATAATTCAGCATCCAAGCATTGGGCGAATATTTTTCCATGTAGCCGACGAGCTCGACGATACCGCCGATTGAACGCATACCGTAAGCAATGCCGCCGGGTCCGCAAGTTTCTTGTCCGACGACGCCATATTTAAGCGGAATTTTTTCATCCAGCTCGCGCATTGCATATTTTCCGACGCGAATATGCGCCATAACAAAATCAACGTCGCTGAACGCCTGCGCGGGCTCGGTCGTCGCCAAGAATTCAATTTCGGGCGCGCGTTCCTTCAAAATAATTTCCATTGCGTCCGCTATAACTTTTTGCCGAGCGGCGTCATTGTCGTAGAGTTTAATTTTGCGGAGCGGAAATCTTTCTTGATGAGAAAGCAACATCAAAACAATTCCGGGCGTAAAAGTACTGCCGCCGCCCGCCACAACTACGGAAAATTTTTTCTCAGCCATAATCTTTCCTCCCAAAAAATTTTTATGCCAAAAGTTTACTAAAAAATTTTTTCCCGCGCAATGTTTCGGCGGCAAATTGATTCTATTATTCGCGCCATGAATTTTATTCAACGTTATGAAATTATTTTCGGCTTGAGAAATCAGAAAATAATCTGAAAGCTTATTTGACATTGAAAAATCAAGGTGGTAAAATTTTCGACGTTGACAGGCAGGAGAGGCAGTCGCGGGAAAAATTTTTCACGAGGAAAGTCCGGACTCCACAGAGCAGCGTGCCGGGTAACGCCCGGTGAGAGTAATCTTAAAGACAGTGTCACAGAAAAGAAAACCGCCGAAAAGCAATTAGGAATTATGAATGAGGAATTAGGAATTAAAAATGTTCCTTCATTACTAATTCCTAACTCCTAATTCCTAATTAACTTGACGGTAAGGATGAAAAGGCAGGGTAAGAGCCTACCGCAGGACGGGTAACCGTTCGGGCTGATAAACCTCACGCGGAGCAAAACTAAATAGGAAAGGGTTGAGGTTGCTCGCTGACCTTTCGGGTAAGTTGCGCAGACTTGGGCGGCAACGTTCAAGCAAGATAAATGACTGCCGTTAACAGAATCCGGCTTATTGACTGCCTGTCAACACAATGCGAAATTTAAAACGTCGCTGTCGAAGAAATTTCGCGGCGGCGTTTTGTCAATTAGGAATTATGAATTAGGAATTAGGAATGAAAAGAGGCGAAGAAAATTTTTATCCGTCAATTCAGGTATTAATCACGTCAAAAGATTATAATTCCATTAAAAAATTTTAGCAGAGAGGATGTGGCTGATTTTGAGGAGTTTTTTGCGAGCGTTGATTATGGTGATGTGTTTGCTGACTGTCAGCAGTTCAACAGGTAACGCGGCGACATATCGAGTCGGAGATCAAGGCGAAGAAATTGCAGAACTTCAAGGACAGTTGGTTAATCTCGGTTATGACGTTATGGCGGACGGAGCATTCGGTCCCGCTATGGCGGACGCCATTAAAGAATTTCAAAAATCTCACGGCATGAAGGCGGACGGCTTAATCGGTCCCGCAACTTATTCCGCTCTTCTCGGAAAAGAAATGCCTGCAATAAGCAGCGGCTCCAATTTCCTTTCCAACAGAATTATTTCAAATGCAATGGATTATCTCGGCGTCCCCTACGTTTTCGGCGGCACCAGCCCTTACGGCTTTGACTGCTCCGGTTATGTTCAATACGTTTTCGCCAACGCGGGAATTTCTCTTCCGCGTACTGCCGACGTTCAATACGAAGTCGGAACTCCCATTTCCACAACCGAACTCGTAAGCGGCGATTTGGTTTTCTTCTCAACCTACACTTGGGGCGCGTCGCACGTCGGAATTTATCTCGGCGATAACAATTTCATTCACGCCAGCTCAAGTCGCGGCATTGCCATCGATTCTTTGGGCAGTTCTTATTGGAGCTCGCACTATATTGGCGCACGCAGAATTTTGTAAGTCGATAACGACTTCTTCAAACAAAAAATGTCCTTCGATTCGCCGAAGGGCATTTTTTAATTAGGAATTAGGAATGAGGAATTAATAATTGTTTGAAGGAAATTTGCAAAGGCAACAGAAATAAACCGCAGAAATTTTTTATTTGGTTTTACGGAGGAGTTTTGAATGTCGCAGTTTGATAAAAGAAATATCAGCATGATGATGGATTTTTATGAGATGACGATGGCAAACGGCTATTTCGTGCAGGGCGGCGAAAATACTCGCGTTGCCTTCGACGTTTTTTATCGCCGCAATCCCGACGCGGGCGGCTTCGCAATTTTCGCCGGGCTTGAACAGGTTATCGAATACGTCGAGAACATGCAATTCAGCGCGAAGGACATTGATTATCTGCGCGGGCAAAAAATTTTCAACGAAAACTTTTTGGAGAGCCTCAAGGATTTTCATTTTCGCGGAGATATTTACGCCTTCCCCGAAGGTACAATCATGTATCCGAACGAACCTTTCATGACGATCGTCGCGGATTTGATTGACGCACAACTTATCGAGACGGCGATTTTGGCGCAGGTGAATCATCAATCGCTTATCGCAACGAAGGCGCGCAGAATTGTTCGGGCAGCGGAAGGACGTTTTGTTTCCGACTTCGGAGCCCGTCGCGCTCACAACATGGACGCCGCAACTTACGGGGCGCGGGCGGCTTTTATCGGCGGCGTCAACGGCACGGCAACCGTCAGCGCGGGACAACTTTTTAATATCCCCGTCAACGGCACAATGGCTCACAGCTGGGTTATGTATTTCAAAAACGAGTTCGAGGCTTTCAAAAAATACGCCGAAGTTTATCCCAATTCGACAACTTTACTCGTCGATACCTACGACGTAATTCACAGCGGAATTCCAAATGCAATTCGTGTTGCAAAAGAAATTTTGGAGCCGCAAGGTAAACGCCTGCGCGGCGTGCGAATTGATTCGGGCGACTTGGCTTATCTGTCGAAAAAAATTCGCAAGATGCTGGATGACGCGGGCTTAAACGATTGCAAAATTATCGCGTCCAACAGCCTTGACGAATTCACAATAACTTCTCTGATAAATCAAGGCGCGGCGATTGACAGTTTCGGCGTCGGCGAAAGATTGATAACCGCAAAATCCGAGCCCGTCTTCGGCGCGGTTTATAAAATTGTCGGCGTTGAAGAAGGCGGGAAATTTGTTCCGAGAATAAAAGTCAGCGAAAACGTCGAGAAAATCACAAACCCCGGCTTGAAAAGTATTTATCGAATTTACAACGAGGAAGGACATGCCGTGGCAGATTTAATCGCGCTGTTTGATGAGACAGTTGATTTGTCGAAGCCTTATCGTTACGTTGATCCTGTTAAGCCTTGGAAAAATCGTTACTTTGAAAATTTCACTGCCAAAAAACTTTCCAAGTTGTATGTCAAGGACGGGCGGCGCGTTGAAAATTTGCCGACGCTCCATGAAATTCGCGATTATGTTCGTCATCAGTTGGAGCACGAAATTTGGCAGGAAGAACAGCGTTTTGAAAATCCGCACCGCCATTATCTGGACATGACACCCTATTATTATGAAATGAAAATGTCTTTACTCCATAAAACCCGCGCAGGTATGGAAGGATGAAAAATTTTGTCGAAAGCCGCCGTCGTTATTCCGATTTACAAAGAAGAAATTGATGAACTTGAAAAAATTTCTCTGGCGCAGGTCAGAAAAGTTTTGGGAAATTATCCGATAATATTTGTCGCGCCCGAAGGCAAAAATTTTTCTTACCTTGCGCCGGGAGAAATGCTTGTTCAATTTCATCCGCAATATTTTCAAAGCGGCAGAACTTACAGCCAACTTTTGATGTCGCCGTTTTTTTATGAGCCGTTTTTGTGTTTCGACTACATTTTGATTTACCAGCTCGACGCCTTTGTTTTTTATGACGCGTTGGAGGATTTTTGTCGGCTTGGTTATGATTATATCGGTGCGCCGTGGTCTTATTATGCTTGGATGGGATCCAAGTTTAAGAAAACGCCGCGAGTCGGCAACGGCGGTTTTTGCCTTCGCAAAGTCAAAGCGTGTCACAAATTTTTGACGAAGGCTTCTTCCTTGCCGAATTGGAAAAATCTTCTTGAGAAATTTGATGAAGATGCCTTTTTTGCTGTCTGCGGCGTGACGAAGGGAACAAATTTTAATGTTGCGCCAGTTGAAGTCGCCAAGCTTTTTTCTATGGAATGGTATCCCGACCGTCACGTAAAAAAATTGGGCGGTGATTTGCCTTTCGGCTGTCACAACTGGCATAAATTCGACGCGGATTTTTATGTAGAGATTTTTTCGCGCTTCGGTTACGATTTGCGCCCGCTCAAAAACTTGATGAAAAATGATGATTACGAAGTTCATACGCCGATTTTATTAACGAAATTGGCAATGGATCGTTTGAATCGCAGGGCTGAACGCGGGCAAATGCTTTTTCAATATCTGCCGACAAAAAAATTTGCATCCGTCCGAGTAATTCGTTCGCCCGAAGCAATGAAACTTTTGGCAAAACTTTTGACGGAAGAAAATTCTCTTGCCAACAAAATTTTCGTTTATGATGAAAAAATTTTCTGCGATTTGATTAACGACGTTGAGCGAGAAAATTTTCCGCACCTTATAATTGTTTCGGATTATGACAAGTCGTTAATCAAGGCGATTGAAAGGAAAGGGCTTGTTTACGGCGAACATGTCATTTCTTTTCAGCGCGAATACATGAAGTTTCAAGAAAAATTATTTCACAACTTGGGGAGGTAAAAATTTTGTCGAAAGCCGCCGTCGTCATTCCGATTTACAAGGAAGAAATTGATGAACTTGAAAAAATTTCTCTCGCGCAGGTCAGAAAAGTTTTGGGAAATTATCCGCTGATATTTATCGCGCCCGAAGGAAAAAAATTTTCTTACCTTGCGCCGGGAGAAATGCTTGTTCAATTTCATCCGCAATATTTTCAAAGCGGCAGAACTTACAGTCGACTTTTATTGTCGCCGTTTTTCTACGAGCCGTTTTTGTGTTTCGAGTACATTTTGATTTATCAGCTTGACGCCTTTGTATTTTATGACGCGTTGAAAGAATTTTGTCGGCTCGGCTACGATTATATCGGCGCACCTTTTCCCGTTTCTTGGGGAAATACAAACGGAAAAAAGACATTGCGAGTCGGCAACGGCGGCTTTTCTCTTCGCAAAGTCAAGGCTTGTTTTAAACTTTTAAAAAATTTTTCTGCGCTGATTGATAAAAATAATTCGGAAGACAGTTTCTTTACTCTCTGCGGCGCGAATAAAAATCTTGCCTTCAAAACCGCGCCCGTCGAAGTCGCAGATCTTTTTTCTATGGAACATTATCCCGACCGTTGCATAAAAAGATTGGGCGGCGAGTTGCCTTTCGGCTGTCACGGCTGGACGAAACTCAGCGCAGATTTTTATGTTGAGTTGTTTACTCAATTCGGTTACGATTTGCGTCCGTTGCGAGATAAAATGCGGACAAATGATTATGAATTTTTTTTGCCGCAATCTCTGGAGATAATAGCGATGGAGCGGCTGATTCGCGAAGTAGAACGCGGAAAATCTTTGACTCAATATCTTCCGACAAAAAAATTTGAATCTGTCCGAGTAATTCGTTCGCCCGAAGCGATAAAGATTTTGGCGCGATTGTTGACGGAAGAAAATTCCCTTGCCGACAAGATTTTCATTTACGACAAAAAAAATTCACGCGATTTGGTTCATGACGTGGCTAAAAAAATTTTGCCGCATTTGATAATCTGCGCGGAATATGATAAATCTTTGATTGCGGCGATTGAAAGGAAAGGGCTTGTTTACGGCGAGCATGTCATTTCCTTTCAGCGCGAATACATGAGGTTTCAAGAAAAATTGTTCCACAACTTGGGAAGGAGTGTTTGAAATGGAAATTAAAAATCCGAGCGTGTTTGAAGTTGGAAATCCTTTGCCCGCGCAGTTCAGCAAATATTTTATCGGGCAGGCGTATTTGAATCCTCTGACGGACAAGGGCGGCGCAATTCATAACGTAACTTTTTCGCCCGGTTGCAGAAATAATTGGCATGTTCATCACAAAAGCGGACAAATTTTGCTCGTGACGGGCGGACGCGGCTGGTATCAGGAATGGGGAAAAGCTCCGCAAGCCCTCAAGCCCGGCGACGTTGTGAACATTGCGCCCGAAGTAAAACATTGGCACGGCGCGGCGGCTGATTCTTGGTTTTCGCATTTGGCAGTTGAAATTCCCGCCGAAAATTCTTCCAATGAATGGCTTGAGCCCGTTGACGACGAACAATATTCCAATCTCCGATAAATTTTTTTGCAAAAAAAATTGCCCCCGACTTTTTGTCGAGGGTTTTTTGTTTGAAAAATTTTCTGCGCGATCTCAAAAACTTTTATCTGTCGGGCTTCTCGCCGGGAATGTCCATAATCGCTTCCGCGCCACGTTGTCCCGTCCGAATTCTTACCGCGTCGCAGAGTTCGTAGACGAAAATTTTTCCGTCGCCGAATTTTCCCGTCCGCAAAACCTTCTGCGCGGTCTCAAGAACTTTTTCAACAGGAATTTCACAAACGACCGTCTCAACCTTGATTTTAGGAACAAGACTTATGTCGTATTCTTTGCCGCGAAAAACTTCCTTGTGCCCCTTTTGCAAGCCGCAACCGTAAACTTGCGAAACCGTCATGCCCAAAACGCCGATAGCATTCAGCGCGTCTTTAAGCTCTTCGAGTTTTGAAGGGCGCGTTATGATGTCAATCTTCGTAATTTTTCTTTCCATAAGCTCACCGCCTTAATCCTGCGAACTTTTTACCGTCGGGAAAATTTTTAAGCTGTAAGAATCCGAGTCGCCCAAAAAATTCGGCGTGCCCGTGAAAATCGGAGTGGAATAACCGCGCTCGCCGTGTTCCGACAAATCGAGCCCCGTAACTTCTTCCGCCTCGTCCGTACGAAGGGCAACTATCGCGCTTACAACTTTGTAAAGAATCGCCGAACCGACTACCGCAAAAATTACTGCGACGCCGATTGAAATAATTTGCGCGAAGAACAAATCCGTTTCGCCGTAAAAAAGTCCGTTCGCGCCGTCGGGATTAACCGCCGTCGTTGCCCAAAGCCCCGTCGCAATCGCGCCCCACATTCCGCCGATACCGTGAACTCCAAATGCATCAAGCGAATCATCATAACCGAATTTTTCTTTGACAACCGCAACCGCCAAGTAGCAGACAATGCCGCCGATTAAACCAATCGCAATGCTCGGAAGAATCGTAACGTAGCCCGCCGCAGGAGTTATCGCAACCAAGCCCGCGACGCAACCCGATACCGCGCCGATAACCGTCGGTTTGCCGTGACGAATCCATTCAACCAAAACCCAGCCTAGCATTCCCGAAGTCGCCGCCGCATGTGTCACGACAAAAGCATTTGCCGCAAGTTCATTCGCGCCGAGTGCAGAGCCGGCATTGAAACCGAACCATCCGATAAAAAGTCCCGTCGCTCCCAAAACCGTCATGGGGATATTGTGCGGAACCATTGCAGATTTTCCGTAGCCGTGACGTTTTCCGAGCAAAATACAAATCGTCAAACCGCTAACACCGCTTAAAATGTGAATCACAAGTCCGCCCGCGAAATCCAATGCGCCGAGCTGTGCCAAAAATCCTCCGCCCCAAACCCAATGCGCCATAGGATTGTAAATGAAAATCGCCCAAAGCAACATCAACAAGACAAATCCTTTGAACTTCATGCGTTCGGCAAATGCGCCCGTAATCAGCGCGGGAGTCAAAGCCGCGAACATGCATTGAAATGCGACAAACGCCAATTCGGGAATTGTGCCGCCGTCAAGAACATTGTAGCCGACGCCCGCCAAGCCGATTTTCGACAAGTCGCCGATTAAACCGTTCACGTCGGAGCCGAAAGCCATTGTGTAACCAATCAAAATAAATTCAACGCTGATCATGCCGAGAATAAACATTGACTGCATAATTGTCGAGAGAACATTTTTACTGCGAACCATGCCGCCATAAAAGAGAGCGACCGCCGGCGTCATGAGAAAAACCAACGCCGCACTGATTAAAACCCAAGCCGTATCGCCGCTGTTGATTATGTTTGCTGTATCCATTTTGAAACACCTGCCAAAAAAATTTCTGCAAATCGATTTACATTCCGTATTATAATTTTGGTATGATTAGCTGTCAACATTTCGCTTTCATGTATACCTAAATACATAACAAAAACCCTCCGACAATCGCCGAAGGGTTTTTTCGTTCGATTAAGCCTCATAAGTTCGGTACATGTGAATTTCTTCGGGATTATCCTGAAGACACCACACGCCGCACGGACAAACTCCCGCGCAGATTCCACAGCCGATACATTTATTTTCGTCGGAAAAATATTCCCAAGAGCCGTCGTCGTGCTCAATCCGAGTTATCGCTTTTTCGGGGCAAGAGTTCAAGCACATTTTGCAATCGCGACAGGTGCCGCAACTCACGCAACGCAAATGTTCATGCATAGGGTCGGGCAAATCGCAGTGATGACACTTCTCGAAATATTTTTTCGATAAATTTTCGTCGGGAACACGATTTTTTTTGACGGGTAAAGAAATTTTTTCGCCGCGCAAAAATTTATCAATCGCAATCGCCGTTAATCTCGCGTCGCCTATCGCGTCTGTCAATCTGCCGGGCTTAATCACGTCGCCCGCCGCAAAAACTTTCGGCAAAATCATTTTCTCCGCCGAAGGTACAAGCCAATCGCGGAATTTTTTTACTTCGGGCAAGAAATCAAGTACAGGAGCCTCGCCGATTGAAACGATAACTTGATCTGCCGCAATAAATCTGCCGTCGTCGGAGAAAATTCCTTCGTCGGTGATTTTTTTCGTCATGAACGGATAAATTATCTCGCCGCCAAAATTTTTCAGCCGTTTTATCTCTTTTTCAAACGCCGCAGGTTTCATCACGTCCACAACAATAACTTTTTCCGCGCCTTGTTCATAAGCCGAAGTCGCAACGTCCATTCCCGAATTTCCGCCGCCGATTACCACGATATTTTTTCCGATTTGAATTTTTTCACCGCGATTAATCGCCTTCAAAAATTCTATACCGTGAATTAACTTTTCTGCGCCTTCCCAGTTAAAATATCGCGCCTTATTTCCGCCCGTCGCCACCAAAACCGCGTCAAATTCCTCGCAAATCGCTTTGAACATCTCAAAATCTACTTTGCAATTACTTTTGAACGTCACACCGAGTTTTTCTACGCGATTCACTTCAGATTTTATTAATTCGGGCGAAATTCTCGAATGAGGTATCACTTGCGCCAATTTTCCGCCGATCTGCGCCGCATCATCAAAAATTGTGACCGAATGTCCGAATTTTGCCAGTTGCCAAGCCGCACTCAAGCCCGCGACGCCTCCGCCGATTATCCCGACTTTTTTTCCTGTGGAAATTTTCGGAGAATCAACTTCAACCCGCGCAGATTCCAATCCGAGCGCGCCGATTTGGATTGATTCGTCGATTTTTCCGCGTGTACAGCCCTCCATGCAAGGATTCGGGCATAAAGTTCCGCATACCGAGCCGGGAAACGGCGTATATTTTAAAATTAGCCTCAATGCCTCGTCGATTTTGCCTTGCCGAAGTAAATTTAGCCGTTTTTGCGTCGGTATTCCTATCGGACACATGAATTGACACGGCGCGGAAAATTTTTCATTGTCCCAACTCGGAACTCTCAGCCGATAAAGCCCGCGATTAACCGTATTCAGCACGATAAAATCATCTGTCGCTACGTTGTGGAAAATTCCGCCCTTAATCCAATCTTTTTTCCTGAAATCGGCAATGTTATGGACAATCGGAGGCTTTTTCTCCTCAAATGTCAGCGGACGAAGTTTTTTCCACTCTTTCCAGTCACTTAACTCCGCAATTAACTCGGATTTTTCTATCGCATTCAAAAAATGATTCATTCCGCCCTTTAAAAATGAAATATCATCAGAATCAAGCTCCAAACACAAAATATCGTCGGGAAAATCGGAAATTTGCCCGCGAACATAAACTACGCCGCCAACCATGCCCACGCAAGGTCTTTCGCCCGTCACCGAAGAAAAATTTTCGCAATCGACGCCGCAAATCACCGCTCGTCCGCCGCCCATAAATTCAAACGAAAAACTTCCAACATTTTTTAAAATCCAAAGTTCAGGCTCCTCGTAAAGCGGATCGTGCTTCATTAATGAGCCTGTTCGCGTTCCTGCACGCCCGCCAATATAAATTTTGCCGTCAGATGAGCAATGTCCAGCTGTATCGCCCGCGTCGCCCTTAATTGTGATAATTCCGCCCGCATTCAGCCAGCCAACGTCCGCAGAAGTCGAGCCTTCGACAATAATTTCCGTATTCGGCAAACACATCGACCCAACGCGCTGTCCCGCGTTCGTCACGTGAAATTTTAAAGTTTTTCCGTCCGGATGCCATAAAGGTCCGCCTATATCGTGTTGACCGCTTGCCGAAATTTCAAAATCGGTCTCGCCTTCGCGAACTGCATCTTCAATCATCAAAAGAAGGTCTTGCGTCGACATGCGCTCATGATTTTTGATTGTATCTATCTTCAACATCTCAAAACCTCCTTAACAAACATATTGAATACCCAGCTTATCGGCAATGGCTTTATCGGTCGAAACAAGCGCGTCGCTCCGTCCGACGGGCAACGAACTGTTGCCAATCGGAGCCATTAACTTGCGAAATTCGGCGTCGAAAGCCAAAACATAGTCAACAATTCGCTGTGCGCCCCTGTCAACGTCCAATCTTTTAACCAAACGCGGATTTTGCGTACAAATTCCTGTCGGACATTTGCCCGTGTTGCAGGCGTTGCAACGTCCATTTTCATTTCCGACACAACCGAGCAACTGAATCAAAATTTTTCCGCAAAAAACGCCGTTCGCGCCTAAACAAATCATTTTAAACGCATCAGCCGCCGCATTTCCCGTTAAACCGATTCCTCCGCCGCCGTAAAGAGGAATTTGTCCTTGCGAACCCTGTTCAACCGCCGCCAAATAGCAATCGCGAATTTTTGATACGACGGGATGCCCCGTGTGGTCTAAAGAAATTTCATTCGCCGCTCCGGTGCCGCCTTGTATGCCGTCAATGAAAAATCCGCCGCAAATTTTGTACGGGTCGCGCAAAAGATTGTTATAAACCGAAACTGACGTTGAAGACGCCGCGCATTTAATTGCAACGGGGATTCTGAATCCAAACGCCGCATTTAACGACAAATGCATTTTTTGAACCGATTCTTCGATTGAATACAGCCCTTGATGATTCGGCGGCGATGATAATGTCGCTTTCGGCACTCCGCGTATCGCTTGAACGTGTGGAGCAACTTTTTCCGCCTGAAGTAAGCCTCCGTCGCCCGGTTTCGCACCTTGACCGATTTTTATTAAAATTCCTGCGGGATCTGTCTTCATTTTCGGCATTGCTTTGATTATTCTGTTCCAACCGAAGTGTCCCGACGCAATTTGGATTATAAAATACTTCAAATAGTCCGATTCCATGAGCGGAACGGGCATTCCGCCTTCGCCTGAACTCATTCGCACAGGTAAACCGCATTTTTCGTTCAAATATGCCGCCGCAAGTGCAACTGCCTCCCAAGCTCGCGTCGAAAGTGCTCCGATTGACATATCAGAGAAAATTAGCGGATAAATCCACCGAACGGGCGGAATTTTTTTGTTTGCGACCAATTTTCCGTCCGAAATTGTAAATGGAAGTTCTTTTGGCGATAAAATTCTTCCTAAAGGCGAGCGAATGTCAAAAGTGTGCCGAATTGAATCTAAAGACGGGTCTGTCATCTGCGAAATTCTTCCGACGATAATTTTATCCAAAGTTCGTTGCGCATTTAAATTTGTGCGTCCGCCGCGCTTTATCGGGCGATTAAACAGCAAATTTCTGCGATTATCGGGATTTCTCACGGCGCGAATTGCATTATTCGGACAAACTCGCTCGCACATGCCGCAACCTCTGCACGCATTGTTAATTTCGGCAATTTGTTTGATTACGGGGATAGATTTTTGAATGTGAACTGGTTCGGGCTGATTTTCTTGCGAAAAAGTCATTGATTTACGCTGAACATCAACTTTAATCGCTTTAAAAGTGCATGAGGCGACGCAACTGCCGCACATTGTGCAACGCTCGGCATTATATTCAATTTTCCAAGGCAAATCGTTCGCCGAAATGTCTTGAACTCTTATTGTTTCCATCTCGTCACCTCCAAATTGTTATTTATGACGACAACTTCGCGCTCGTTCGGATAAATATCGCGCTCAAAGTTTCTGTCGGGCAAAATTTCGTTTATTCCGCAGACTTCGGAAGAAATTGCAATCGTAGTATCATCTCCGCCGACTACAACGGGTCTTAACTTCTTTGAATCGCAACAAGTCATCATTTTTCCGTCAGGCAAGCCCGCAATTATCGTATTCGGTCCGTTTATCTCCAAATGTGCCAGCGATTGGCGAATTGACAGTAAAATTTCTTTGTCGGGGCGATTTTCTATTTCTGCGAACGGTAACGGCGTAATTACGTGCTTATAATATGGAATTGACCATTTTAACTCGTGCAAAACGTAATGCAGCGTGTATAAAAAATTTTGCGAGTCAGATTCAAATCCGATGTAGCCGCGATGTAAATTCTTCTGAAACTCCTTATTTTTCGTGTAAAAAGTGTTTTCGCCGTTCGCGCACAGCGTATATCCTTGCAAAAAGAACGGATGAGCCGCATAACGCACGATTTTATAATTTGTATTCTGCCGACACTGCACAATTATATTTTTCGCCAGCAAAGTGCCGTTATCGTCCCAAAGTCGGAAATAAGTTGCAATATCTCGCGGGTCGCCTATCTCTTTTAGCGTCAAAACGTCTGGCCAAAAGGAATAAACATATCCTTGACCCGATTCAGTCAAAATTTTGCGCAATGCAAGCCGAGTATCGAGCAAAAGTGCCTCGCGACTGTCCTCGTCGTCGTAATGTTCGGGATAATCGTAGTTGCGGAAGATATAATACGGCATATTTTGAATATCAAGACCTTTTTTCTTGTCGGGAACCGGCAACCACTCCGCCATTTTAACAAAATTCTGCGCGGACATGTAATCTTCGACCAAACGCGCTCCTTGTTTCGTGCAAGCCATTGAAAGCAGCGGTTTATCCTTGTAAAGCGAAAAAACGCCCGCTAAATCCTGCATGACCATTGCAAATCCCGAATTATCGTGCCCTTCCTGTTGCGGAAGCATTAATCGCAACGCTGTCGACGGAAAAATCGGTTTTTTGCTCTTTACCGCTCCGATTCTACACATTCTAACCACTCCAAAACATTTTTATCGTACTTCGCATATCATATTCGTTGTAGTTAGTCAAAAACCCTTTAGTTTTTTGTATACTTGCTTTTCAGATTGATGTATACATAAAAAAACCCTCCGACTTTTGCCGAAGGGCTTTTTAATTGCCGAGACGAATTTTTTTTACTTGGCGTCGAAATTTTTCCAGAAATCTTCGCGACTTACGCTTTCACCGTTTTTGTTGAAGTATTCATTGTTTTTCGCGCCGAAAATCGCCAATCCGCCGTGATCCTTGTACTTGTAGCCGAGATTATGAATTGTCTCACGCACTTTGGAAGAACTCAATGCGTCCTCTGCGCTCAAAAGTCCGCGTTTAACCAGTTCTTCGCCGTCAGCGTACGTTTCGGCTCTGGTTCCGCCTGCCACGCCGTCAAGTTCCTCGTCGCTCATGATTTCGTCCGCGAATTTGTCTTTGTCAGCCATTTTTATCAGTCTCCTTTCTGTTTTCATTCCTTTATACGTCTCAAAATCCATTTCGTTACAACTTTAGCAGAAAAATGAACGAAATTATTTGGAACGGTAGGTAATTCGTCCGCGAGTCAAGTCGTTTGGGTTCTGCTCAATCGTAACTTTGTCGCCGGGATGAATGCGGATAAAATTCATGCGGAGTTTGCCGGAAATATGCGCCAGAACTTTTTGACCGTTTTCCAACTCCACTTGGAACATTGCGTTGGGCAGTGCCTCCAAGACTTTGCCACCTACTTCGGTGGCTCCGCCTACAACGCCGTCAAGTTCCTCGTCGCTCATGATTTCGTCCGCGAATTTGTCTTTATCAGCCATTTTATCAGCCTCCTTTCTGTTTTCATTCCTTTATACGTCTCAAAATCCATTTCGTTACAAGTTTAGCAGAAAAATTTTTGTTTTGGCAGTTAAAACCCTCCGACAAGTCGCCGAATGGCTGATTCGACAACTTTTTAAAGTTTTTGCGTCGTGTTGTTTCTCGCCTTCCGCAATATCAGTAAAAATTACGATTAAAATCGCGATTATGAACGATAAAAGCAGAATTAAAACATTTTTCAGCGTAAATTTAGCTTTCATAGACGTAACGCAACGCATTTAAGTTATCAGTGTTCAAATCTTTGTGCAGGACGCATTTTTTTGAGTTTAACTCCATAGTTTGGCGATTTTGAGCAGTATATTTCTCCCAGTGCGGAATAAATTCGTTGTTCGGGTTGCCCGTAGCCGCAAATGCCGCCCATGACGCTTGAACTTGCTTAACAAGATTCTGCGGAGGATTCTGATGAAGTATCTCCGGATTGTTGAAGGTAAAAGGCAAGTCAAGCGCGTGACATGAACGCAAAATTTCAATCGGCGATAATTCACTGAACAAATAAAAGTAAACGTCTTCAAATTTCGATTGATATTCCGCCGCAACTTCTTGACCAACGCGCCAATCAACTTGCGTCGCAAAGTCGCCGTAAGTATCATAGGTATCGGGACGATTTTTAAGCCATTTTTTATAAACTTCTTCGTTCGTTTGTTTTTTGTAGCTTGAAAATATTGGCGAACTTTTTTCAGGCTCTGCGCGGAAATGTTCAAAGAGTTTTTCATCAGCCATCAAGAAACAACGCCATTCGTCGGCAGTATTGCCCGTTAAAAATTTAATTCCACGTGCCGCGCCGTCTTTGAGTGCTTGCAAAGGATTTTTAGGCAAAAATTTCCCGTCGCATGTAGGAAAATAATCACCAAGACTTAAACCGCGAGCATCTGCCAGCTCAAAGTAAATATTTTTGATTTCGTCGGAAGATTTTTTCACAAGGTCGCCCATTTTTTTCGCACCGCTCATTTCCATGAACATTTCTGCAAGTTTTGCGGATTTCTCAGGCTTGTGATAGAAATCAAGATGACCGGACTGCATAATTGCTTTTTGGAAAAGATTTTTTGCGTCTGGCGTAACAGTCAGCAACATACAGGAGATTGAGCCGGCACTTTCGCCGAAAATCGTAATATTGCTTGGGTCGCCGCCGAATTGAGCGATATTTTCCTTAACCCAATTCAAAGCCGCAACTTGGTCTTTCAAACCCAGATAGCCGCTGTCCTCAAAGCTTGAATCAATCGCCGCGAAGTTCATAAAGCCGAAAACATTCATGCGATAATCAAAACTCACCAAAATAACGTCATTTGCCGCCGCAAAATTGCTTCCGTAATAAAGAGGGTCGCTCGCGCTTTCAAATGCAAATGCGCCGCCATGAATGAACACCATAACGGGCAAATTTTTCTTTTCGGAGCGTTTCCAAATGTTGAGCGTCAAGCAGTCTTCACTTTGCGGAATTTCAGAGGCATCCGCTATAGGGTCGCTGATTTGAATCTCCTTAAAGCCGAATTTTTTCGCGTCGAAAGTTTTATTTGACGGTTTTAACGGTTGAGGAGCTTGCCAACGCAATTTTCCGACGGGCGGTTGAGCAAATGGGATACCGAGCCACGTTTTTACGCCTTTTTCGTCCACAAAACCGTTAAAAGTGCCGTAACGAGTCTTGACAGCGCAATTATCGGCGGCAAAAACTTTTTCCGGCAAAATTCCAACCGTATTGACTGCCAAAAAGCCAAGCGCGGCTGTTTTTATGAAATCTCTGCGCGTTAAGTCTTGAAACATAGCCTCACAACCTTTTTAATAAAAATGTTCCATTCGCATTATATTAGCTTTCATTTCGTCAAGCAATGCAGGTTCCAAAATGTCACCTCCTTTTAGGCGGCGAAATTATTATTTTGCAACGAAAAAACCCTCCGACTTGCCGCCGAAGGGCTTTTTTATCATTTGTCTCCGTAATGAAAATTGCGCCGACATGCAATTTTCACTTCGCCGATTTAAATATTATTTCTGACGTATTCTTCATTAAGGCGTTTAAGTTCCTCAATCTTGTCGTACATTTCAACCTGCAATTTTGACGCCGTTGCGAAGTCGCCGTTGTTCAAAGCGTTGGTAAGGCGCGTGAAGAGCGATTTTTTATCGATAGAATCCTTCGCGAGGTATTCGCGAGCGTCTTTAAGCTTGTTCCAGTTGTAAGAATCTTGGTCAGTGCGGGAATTACTTTCGATAAGGCGAGCTTTGCGAACGATATTGCGCATTTCGGGCAGAATTCTTGCGATAATTTCAGTTTTCCAACGAAGCAACGCGCCTTCCTTGAAAGATTTGATAATTTGGTTGCGAAGAGCTCCGCCGGCAGTGATAACCTTAACTTTTGCGGGATAATTGTCGAAAGCCTGCATATTTTCCCAAACGGTGGCGGGCGGTGCTCCAAACATTGCGTCGCGCTCGTCTGCCGTATAATCCTCAAAAACATCAGCCTCTGAACGGTATGCGCGGGCTTTTTCGAGATAAAAACCGTCCTGACCCGCCTTTTTGCTGAGTTCGGTAAGCAAATCAACCGAATTTTTCTCTACAGCGTAGCGAATGCCGTCCAAAATCGCCGAATAACACGCCGCAAGCACAAGATAAGTGTTTGTGTAAGGATTGCAGGCGCGAAGTTCAAAGCGAGTTGCCATCGGATTTTTCAAGTCGCGAATCAAACCCGCCAAAATCGTTCTGTTGCGGCTGGGAATTTTTGGCGTATGTCCAAGTGAAGTCACGATACAAACGGGAGCCTCAAAACCTGGTTTTAATCTGTTCAAAGAATCGTTTGTCGCGCTGACGAAGGGATTTATAACTTCATAATTTTTCAGCAAGCCCATAATCGCGCCGTAACCGACTGCGTTCATAAAATCTTCGTAAGGATTCTTCGCGGCGAACAAATTATGGATTTTTCCGTCTGAAGTAATTGCCGCAAGCCCGATATGCGTATGTTCGCCGTTGCCCGCGAGTCCGATCATTGGTTTTGCCTTAAAACTGACTTCGAGCCCTTCTGCGCGGAAAATTTCTTTAACAATCGTGCGAACAAACATTTCATTATCGGCGGCTTGAACGGCATCCGCGAATTTCCAATCAATTTCGAGCTGTTCGCAGACGTGAGTTAAATGACCCGCCTCGTCAATCTGCGCTTTGAGTCCGCCAACTTCTTTATGACCCATTTCGACGCCGAAACCGTATTTATCAAGTTCAATAACGCATTTTTCCAACGCACAACGAACCGCGCCGTGTGTCCTTTGCCAATATTGCTCCTGCATGACTTGCGACGCGCTCATTTCTTCGATTGCGGCTTCTTCGAGCGGAGTTTTTACCCAAAATTCCAATTCAGTTGCCGAAGTGAAAACAATATCGGTTATGTCGTTGCCGCTGACTTCCAAGCCGTCAATTTCGGGCTGTTTGTGAAATAAATCGACGAGTTCACGCTTGACGAAGGCTAAAGTATCGGTAAGAATTGCGCGGGAGTCAACTCGCTTTCCTTCATGAATCAAAAAGCTCGGAATTCGGAGCGTCCCGACGGGGCAATCAGTTTCTTCGTCGAGATATTCGTAATTGTAATCTACGAACCAATTAACCGACGGGTCGACAGGCATATCGACTTTTGCGTTGTTCAAAGTGGCAATTCCCGGCAACACGACGCTTGAGCCGTCCGTTTGAACTGCGCGCCCGGCGTAAAATTCATCAATGTCCTTGAGAAAAAGGCGCACGGGAATTTTTTCATCGGTATCATTGCCCGCGAGATCAATCCCGACCAGCGACACGAATTTTATTTCGGGGTGTTCGCGCAACTGTTTGATAATCTCTTCCTTCGGAGTATTCGCTTGGATTCTGTAAAGCAAATTTTTCATTCAAAACACCTGCCTGCAAAAATTTTTATCCTAAATTGATTTACAAGGCGTATTATAATTTTGTTATGATTGACTGTCAATCTTTGCAAAAATGTATACGCTAATACATTGAACATAAAAAAATCTGCGACAGACTTTTTGGTCTGCCGCTTTTTTATTCCGCGCTTGCTTGAACAGAAATTTTTCTGCGCTAAAGTTTTCTTGACGAAAAAACTCTGTGTGTGCTAGAATCAATTTGCAAAAACCAACAGCAACACGCAGAGCAACAATTTTCGTTAAGAATTCTAACACGCTCCGCGCCTTGCTGTCAAGAAAGGCGGCTTGATATTATGGCTTACGGTATCATTTACAAACTCACGAACAAGCTCAACGGAATGCCTTACGTCGGGAAGACGACACGTGATCTCGACGTTCGTTTCAAGGAACACGCCAAAGCTGATTCTTATATCGGCAGAGCGATTCGCAAATACGGCGAAGAAAATTTTTTGCGTGAAGTAATTGAAGAATGCGAAACTCCCGAACAGCTTGATGAGCGCGAAATTTTTTGCATTGCGCATTTTAATTGCAAGACTCCAAACGGTTACAATCAAACTGACGGCGGCGAAAGCGGCTGGAAACACACACCTAAAACACGAGCCAGAATGTCGGAGTCCCACACAGGCAAACCACTTTCTGTTGGGCATCGTGTAGCAATTAGTGTAGCGCATATGGGCGAGAAAAATCCTAATTTTGGTAAACCTCTTTCAAAAGAACATCGAGCTAAAATAGGAGCAAAAATGTCAGAGATCAATAAAGGTATTCCTAAATCATCCGAACATTGTGCAAAAGTTTCTGAGGCAAAACGCGGTGAAACTCCTTACAAAAATTTGTCGAACGCAATAACAGAGAAACAACTCACATATAGAAAATTAGCTAAGTTAATGAACATAACTCACCAATCACTCTCTCGCAAAATGAGCGGCAAACGCAGATTTCATGCTAATGAAATTGAAAAACTCGTCGAGATTTTCGGCAAGCCCGCAGAATACCTTATGGCACGCGACGACTAATTATTTTCAAGAAAAAAATTTGGCGACAAGCCTTTGAGCCCGTCGCCTTTTTTAGTTGCTAATTACTAACTGCACATTGCTAATTGCTTTTTCAATCTTGCGGTCTGGGTTTTCTGATAAAGCCGAGAATCACACCGCCGACAACTGAACCTATAGCGATCGCCGCCAAGTAGCCGAACGGGTTACCTATAGTCGGGACAACGAAAATTCCGCCGTGGGGGGCCATCAACGTACATCCGAAAAGCATAGTTAATGCGCCCGTCAAAGCAGAACCGACGACGCAAGCAGGTATGACATGGAGCGGATCTCCCGCGGCAAATGGAATTGCCGCCTCACTGATGAACGATGCGCCCATTATAAAATTTGTGACCGTCGTTTTTTGTTCATTCTTTGTAAACTTGTTTTTGAAGAAAATGATGGCAAGACCAATGGCAATCGGGGGAACCATGCCGCCCGCCATAGCCGCCGCGATAACGTAATAGTTGCCGTCAGCCAAAAGTCCGACGCCCGTAACATAAGCCGCCTTGTTCAAAGGACCGCCCATATCGACAGCCATCATACCGCCGATAACCGCACCCATAACGAGTTTTGCGGAAGGATCCATGTTGCCGAGAGTATCTTTAAGAGCTTCGTTGATACCCGCGACAGGAGGACCGATAACGAAGTTACAAATCAAGCCGATAATCAAGACGCCGAGCAACGGATAGAAGAGAATCGGCTTTGTGCCTTCGAGTGAGGGCGGGAAGAAGCTGAGAGCTTTTTTAAGCCAGTTGACAATAAAGCCTGCAAGAAAACCTGCGAGCAATGCGCCCAAGAAACCGGAGCCGTTGGAAGCACTCAACGCGCCGCCGACAAAGCCCGCCGCCAAGCCGGGGCGGTCAGCGATTGACATTGAAATAAATCCTGCAAGAACGGGCAACATAAATTGGAAGGACGCGCCGCCAATGCCCATGAAGGTTGCGGCAACAGGAGTTATCGAACCGAATTTTGAACGTTCTTCGGGCGGCAAGCTGTTCAAATCAACGGCGAAACCGTCAATCAAGAAAGAAATTGCAATTAAGATACCGCCGCCGATAACGAAGGGCAACATATGCGAAACGCCGTTCATCAAGTGCTTGTAAACTTGACGCCCGACACTTTCATTTTCGCCACCGCCGCCGCCGGAGTCGCCTGCAGCTTCTCCAGCTTTCGCGTGATAAACGGGAGCATTTCCGCCAAGTGCTCTATCAATGAGTTCATCAGCCTTGTTGATACCGTCGGCAACTTTTGTAATGACAACTTTTTTGCCGTCGAAACGAGCCATTGCAACGTTTTTATCCGCCGCAACGATAATGCCGTCCGCCTTTGCAATTTCTTCAGCCGTCAAAACATTTTTCGCGCCTCCGGAGCCGTTTGTCTCAACCTTAATCGAAATGCCGCGTTTTTTGGCGTGTTGCTCCAAACTTTCAGCCGCCATAAAGGTATGCGCAATACCTGTCGGACAAGCCGTGACTGCCAAAATCTGAATATGATCGGCAGTGGGAGCGGGAGCGGCATTCGCACTGTCGGCGGGAGCTTGGAACTTGCCGTCTTCCTTGTCGTCAATGATTTTAAGGAATTCTTCTTTGGTTGTCGCCTTAATCAAAGCTTCCTTAAAATCTGGATCCATAACCATTGTAGCGAGCTTCGACAGAATCATTAAATGTTCGTCGTTGCCGCCGTCGGGAGCCGCGATAGCAAAAAATAATCTCGCGGGGTTGCCGTCCATTGACTCGAAGTCAATGCCGTCGGGAATGGTCATTGCGGCGAGACCGGGAGCCTTAACGCCCGCCGATTTTGCGTGCGGCGTTGCAATGCCGTCGCCAAGACCTGTGGTGCCCGACGCCTCGCGAGCAAAGACATCTTTTTTGTACTGTTCTTTGTTCTTGAGGTTGCCGCCTTTTTCCATCAAGTCGACAAGATGCGAAATGGCATCTTTCTTGTCCTTGACGTGAGCACCGAGATCAATGCTCGCATTTTTGAGCAGATCTGTAACTCTCATGGTACACTACTCCTTACAAAAAATGAATGAATAATTTCTGCCCGCCGCTTTTTCAATTAGGAATTATGAATTAGGAATTAGGAATGAATCAAAACCTAAAACCTAAAACCTAAAACCTAAAACCTAAAACCTAATTGCTTTTCGGCGGTTTATTTCAATCGGCACAAAGCCGACTGTTGACGTTATGAGAAAATGCTTTTAATTTTGTTGAAGAGTTTTTCGCCTAAAGTTTCGTCGTCTTCGGTTGCTTGGAAAGGTTGCGCTTGTCCTTCCTTAATGCGTTTGAAAAGTTGTTCGGGCTTGCGAATACCGGTACCGACCGCTGTTTGAATCATCAATTTGCCGTCAAAACGTTTCATGGGAATTCTTTTGCTTGCCGCGACAATGACAACGTCGGCATTTTTAATTTCTTCGTCAGTCAAGGCGTGATAAACGCCCGCCGCGCCGTGAACTTCAACGCGAATACTCAAGCCCAATTTCTCCGCGCATTGCTTGAGAGACTCGCGAGCCATAAAGGAAGAAGAAATTCCCGTCGGACAAGCCGTGACTGCGATAATTTTTGTATTTGAGGAAACGTCGGGTTCGGGCGTCTCACTCTTGGCGCGTTCAATTTCCTTGTCGTCGATAATCTTAATGACTTCGGCGGGCGATTTCGCTTTGATGAGATTTTCTTTGAAAGTGTCGTCCATCAACAAAACCGCGAGCCGCCCCATGTTCGTCATTGCGGTATCATCGGCTTTTTCGGGTGCCGCAAACAACATTAAAAGCCGCGCAGGTTTTCCGTCCAGCGAATTGAAATCGACGCCTTCAGGTACCGTGATTATAGAGATTGACGGCTTTTTAACGGAAGAATTCTGCGCGTGCGGAGTAGCCAAGCCGTTCGCCAAGCCCGTTGAACCTTGAGCCTCGCGCCTTAAGACATCGCGCTTGACGATTGCTTTATCGCGAATTGTGCCCGCCGTCATCAGCAAATCAACCAACATGTCAATCGCTTCATTTTTGTCGGCAGGGTGAACGTTCAGCGCGACAGATTTTTTGGAAATGTAATTTGTAATTTTCGTTGCCATTTGGAACACCGCCCTTTGTCAATTAGGAATGTGGAATTAGGAATTAGGAATGGCAACAAAGATAATTCCTCATTCCTAATTCCTAATTGAATCAGCCGGGGTAAATTTTTAAATCGTTTTCAACAAAGCCTCGACTTCGGGACGAGTGGCAAGATTTTCAGAGAAAGCGGACGCTGAGCCCGTGCAGAGTCCCATCTTGAAAGCCTTTTCGTAATCGCCGTTACTTTCAATGTAGCCCGCAACGAAGCCCGCAACCATTGAATCGCCCGCGCCGACAGAATTAACAAGCTTGCCTTTCGGAGCAGGGGATTTAAAGAATGTCTCGCCGCCTTCGGGAACGAAAATCGCGCCGTCGCCCGCCATTGAGATAAGAACATTTCTCGCGCCCATTTCCTGCAACTTCTTGGCGTATTTAACGATCTCTTCGTCAGTCTTGAGTTTGACGCCGAACATGTCGCCGAGCTCGTGATTATTCGGTTTGATAAGCCAAGGATTGAATTTCAAAATTTTGAGGAGCAAACCTTTTTCCGCGTCAACGACAAAACGAATGCCCTTTCCTTGAATGCGCGAAAGAGTTTGTTCATACATATCGTCGGGGAGAGTGTTGGGAATTGAGCCGGAAAGAATCAAGGTATCGTCCGCGCCGAGTTTTTCGAGCTTTTGGAAAAGCTCTTCGCGTTTTGCCTCGCTGATTTTGGGACCTTGACCGTTAATTTCGGTTTCGACATCGGCTTTAACTTTTACGTTAATGCGGGAGAAACCTTCTTCGAGTTGAACGAAATCATCTGCGGCGTTGAAGTCGCGGAGCTGGCGAACAATTTCTGCGCCCGTGAAACCCGCGAGAAATCCTGTTGCCGTTGACTTGTGACCCAAATTGCCGAGCACGATTGAAACATTAACGCCCTTGCCGCCGCCGAGCACTTGTTCGTAAGTCACGCGGTTAATCGCGCCCGTCGTCAACTTGTCGAGACGAATGATATAATCAATCGCCGGGTTAAAAGTTACAGTGTAAATCATTTACAGTTTCCCCCTTACAGAAAATTGATAGAAAATTCTTTTGCGATTATACAACAGGGAATATTACATTTCAAGGCGGCAAAATATGATATTTGTAACAAAAAAATTTCGGCGGCGGCAACAGAATTTATCTGCGCGGGAAAATTTTTTGAGAAATTTTGTTTCGCATGAAAAATTTTTTCGGTATAATGCCTTCGTCATGAAAAAAAATTTTTTAAGGAGGCAACCGATATGAACAGGGCGATTTTTGATCTCCAAAGATTCGCGCTCAGCAATTACAACAAAATTTTAGCAAAAAATTTCATTGGCAACAGAGAATTTCGAGGAAAAACTTTTTTGATCTCATGAAATTTTAACCTGCCGTTCTTTTCGGCGAAAAAATTTTTCGGTATAATGCCTTCGTCATGAAAAAATTTTTTTTAAGGAGGCAACCAATATGAACAAGGCGATTTTTGACCTCCAAAGATTCGCGCTCAGCAATTACAACAAAAACAGTTTGGTCGGCGGCACGTCTTCGGCAGATACAATCAGAAATTACGCGGGCGGCGCAACCGTTCGCGGCGCAGGCGGCAACGATTACATTTACAACAGCACAAATTCCAATTACACGATAAAAAACGGCTTCGGTTATGTCACAATCGACGGCGGGAGCGGCAACGATACAATTTTAAGCTATGATCCCAACGTTTCAATCAGCGGAGGCGCGGGAAATGATAAAATCAGCTTGCGGAGCAGTGACTTCGGCGGCGTAACAATCAGTGGCGGCACGGGTAACGATACAATTTACGGCGACAGCCTCGGCGGCGGCGTCCTTTATCAATACAAAAAAGGAGACGGCAACGATTTAATCTACAATTACAATTCCCGCGACTCAATCACTGTCAGCGGCGCAACTTATTCCACTTCGACGAGCGGAAACAATATTTTGGTGAACATTTCGGGCGGCGGCAAAATTACTCTCGTCGGAGCAAAGGGAAAATCTGTCAACATAAATCCTTCCAAAGAAATTTCTTCCTCAACCGTCACTCAACAGGACGTTATAAAAAAATTTATGGCGTCTCTCGACACAACAAACAATTCCGGGATGAGTGCGATTAATCAAGCCGTCAAAGAGGCGTCGGGCGGATATTTTTCAAATGCAAACGAAGTAATTTCCAAAATGATTGCCGATTGCCAAGCCTCAAGCGATTATAATTCCTTTCTTAAAAATTATTGCGGAATAATTCTCGACAACACCGACACGGGAGCCATTACGGGCTCGGATTCGGGCGGCAAGACTGCAAAAAATGCGTCCAACATTGTTCCCGAATCGGGCAGTTTGCATTCTTTTACCGGAAATTCTTTCACAGTCAACGGCGTAACTTTTCAACTCGCCTCTTTCGACAGCGGTACTCCGAAAAATTTAGATTTCAGCTCTTTGACCGACAGCAGACAAAAATATATCTGGCAGGCACTTGAAACTTGGTGGGCGAAGAATGCTCTCGACCTTATCAAGCAATCTTACGGCGATAATTACGTTTTCGGTTCGGGAGCTATGGTTAAAAAAGTTTATTTCGGCTTTTACAACAGCGGCACGGCATACGGCTCCACCGAAGGTTGGTTCGCCGACTCTTCCCGAAAAACAATCAGCAAATTGGCTGTCAAAATCAATATGAATCAATACAACTCGTTGATAATCGGCAACCAAAACGGAAAAATTTCGGGCAAAAATACTTTTTACCTTGACCGCGTCATTGCGCACGAATTAACTCACGCCGTCATGTATTCCAATATCAATTACAGCGACGATTTGCCGAAATTTATCAGAGAAGGCATGGCGGAATTGACTCACGGAGCAGACGACGACAGAAAAAATGAAATTATTGCTTTGGCTAAAAATCCCTCAAGGCTGAAAGAAGCTCTGCTGTTCGATTCGTATGATTATTATGCGGGCGGTTACATGTTCTTGAAATATTTGGCGAAACAATCTGCCTTGCATTATCCTTCGGCGGGCAAAAGCAGTTTGGTTTCCGCTTTGCGAAATAAAACAGTCAATGCAAGCAGTTCTGTTTCGGTAAAAGGTTCCGTTTTGACGGCGACGAAAAATTTTTCCAAAAACATGCTTGACCTTGCCGATTATTCGTCCGTTAAAAGCGTCAATGCAAGTGCTGTTACAAAAGGAATTATGATTCTCGGCAATCAAAATGCCAATTCCATCTCGGCGGGCAAAGGCGACGACACAATTTTTGCAAACACGGGCAAAGATACTATTTTCGGCGGCGCGGGCAACGACATTATTTACGGCGACGCGGGAAATGATTCTCTTTTCGGCGACGCGGGCAACGATTCATTTTACGGCGGCTTGGGCAACGACACTTTGACCGGCGGCGACGGATCAGACGTTTTTATTTTCGGAACAAATTCCGGTATCGACACCATAACCGACTACACGCCGGGCGAAGATAAAATTCGACTTATCGGCGGCAGTTTGACAAGCGCAACAGTCAGCGGCTCCGATGTCACTCTTTATTTCGGAAAAAGTACTTGGGCTCGCGTCAAGAACGGCAAAAATAAAAATATCACCGTCATTGACAAGGACGGCAACTCGACAACGGAAAAATATTCCTATGATGTGACAATAACCGATTCCGACAATTCGCCCGTGACTGTCGCGGCGTCCGTCAAGGTCATCAAAGCTTCTTCGCGCACAAAAGCCGTTAAAATTACGGGCAACTTGCTCGACAATTCGATTTTGGGCGGCAAAGGCAACGATACACTTAACGGCGTTGCGGGTAATGACTCCATTTGGGGCGGCGCGGGCAATGATACGATATATGGCGGCGAAGGAAATGATAAAATTTTCGGCGAGGAAGGCACAGATAAAATTTACGGCGGCGCAGGCAACGATACTTTGACGGGCGGCAAGGGCAATGATTCACTTTGGGGAAATTCGGGAGCCGATAATTTTATTTATGCTTCGGGCGACGGGCAGGATGTCATTTTCGGTTTTGAGGATGACGATCTTTTAAAAATCACGGGCACTTTTTCCACGTCTTACAGCGCGGCGAAGAAAGAAATTTATTTCAAAGTCGATTCGACTTCAAAAGCAATTACTCTGAAAGATTTTTCTGCAACGAGCTTTAAAATCAACGGCACGAATTACAAAATCAGCGGCTCTAAATTAATTAGGAATTAGGAATGAGGAATTAATAATTGTTTTTTCTATCCTAATTCCTAATTGATAAAAGCGCGGAAAAATTTTTAAATCCCTTCCAAAAATGGAGGGGATTTTTTTTATTCAATGTTGTATAATGAGAAAAAATTTTATTGAGGAGATGATTTTATGGCAACGTTTGGAAATTCAAATTCAAATACTCTCATAAGCGGCGGAACAGAAAATGATTCGATTTACAACAGCGGCGACTCCGTCACGATAACGAGTGGCGGCGGCGATGATACGATTGAAAATATCGGTACAAAAGTTTCAATCGACGCGGGCGAAGGTGACGATTCTGTTTTTAATGCTTGGGGCAGCTCCAATGTTTCAATCGACGCAGGCGACGGAGCCGATACAATTTACAATGGTGGCGACAATGTGACAATCAGCGGCGGCGAAGGGAATGATTCAATTTACAGTTATGGCGCGAGTTCAAGAATAAACAGCGGCGATGGTGCTGATACTATTTCCAACGAAGGTGACTCGGTTACGATTGATGGCGGTGACGGCGATGATTCCATTTCAAACAGTGACGACAACGTTTCGATTAACGGCAATGATGGAGATGACACAATAGACAACACGGGCAATAACGTTATAATTCAAAGCGGAGATGGCAACGATTTTGTAAATAATTGGTATGGATGCATGAATACAAAAATCGATGGTGGCGCAGGCGATGATTCCATTTGGAGTAACAGCTCAAAAACCTCAGTCGCGGGCGGCGCAGGCAACGATTCCATTATCAATCGCGGCGGCTTAAGTTCAACAATCGACGGTGGCGACGGCTCTGACACAATTTCTAACAGCGGCAACAATATTTCCCTACTCGGCGGGCTTGGTGATGATTCAATCAAAAACAGCGGCTCGCAAGTCACAATCGACGGCGGAACAGATGACGATTACATTTACAACAGCGGTGCAAACGTTTTAATCAACAGCGGGGACGGCAACGATTACATTTGGAATTGGAACGACAGCATCACAATCAAAGCAGGCGCAGGCGATGATACCATTGAAAACGAAAGCTCGAACGCCACAATCAACGGCGGCGAAGGCGATGATTCGATTTCCAACAACGGAGCGAGTTCAACACTCGACGGCGGCGCAGGAAATGACACTTTGAGCGGAAGCATTTTTTTTGCCGACGTTTTTGTTTACGAGAACGGCAACGACGTTATCACAAATTACAGCGGAGAAGATACTGTTCAAATTTCCTCGGGAAAAATTGACAGCTACTCCTTTGACGGCGGCGATTTGATTTTTCATATCGGCGACGGCTCTTTGCGCCTTAAAAACATGACCAATCACGCCGTAACCGTTAAAGATTCTTCGGGCGAGACAACGAAAATTTACAGTAACGGCTATTCTCCGCAACAGGTTATAAAAAATTTCGTTCAATCCTCCTCACGCAGCATTATAAACAGTAAATTGATGCTGGATGAAGCAATTAAAGCTTGTTCCAATTTTAATTCCATGCAAGAAGTAATTGATAAAATGGTTGCCGATTGTGAGAAGGCAAATAGTGCTGCAACTTTCCTGCAAGATTACTGCGGAATTATACATGAGAGTTATTACGATAACGGCTACTGCGATAACGGTTCTGCAGTCGGCTGGGCTACAGGCGGCTTAACAATGAAGTCTTTCAAGGATCTTTACACAGCCGACGGCGACGCGGTATATCCCGAATCGACTACGTTTACCATTCGCGGTTTGACAATCACCGTTCCGGAAAAAGATACTCTGACCGAAGAGGAACAGTTGGTAGTTAAAGGCTTTTACTCTTGGTGGGCTGAAGATGCAATTAAATTGGTTGAAGAATCATATGGAGTTCATCTTGACGGACAAAAGATGAAGCTGGAGTTCATGAATGATACAAAAACAAGTGCCATAGCGAGAGGCGGTGCATACAAAATAATTGTAAACATGGCGAAAGTAAATCCGACGGAAGAAAATCTCAGGTATCATCTCAGCAGTACAATTGCTCATGAAATGACTCACGTTATGCAGGGGAATTTCGGTATCATGGAATATTCCACTTCTTATATGGACGAAGGAATGGCTCGTCTCACTGAAGGAATTTACGCTAACGATTGGGCTGACAATCCCGAAAAACTGGCGTACTATTTAGATTTGAACAATAAATTCATACCCGATACCATGGATTACGGTTACATGTATTCTGTCGGTTATATGTTTTGGCGTTATTTGATGAAACAAGCTTCCGACTCTTACGACAGCCTCGCCTCTTACTCTTGGAAAGAAAAATCTTCAATCGTCGGGACAAGTGCGGATGAACTTTTGACGGGCAACGGAAAAAGCGTAACGATCTCGGCGGGCGCAGGCAACGATACAATTACGGCTTACGGAAAGAAAATGAAAATCTTCGGCGAAGACGGCGACGATTATATTTTAGTCAGTTCTCTTGCCGGCGGCACGAGTATTAACGGCGGCGAAGGCAACGATTCAATAGAAAATTATTACAGCGAAAAAACTTCAATCAACGGCGGCGCGAATGCCGATTATATTTACAACAAAGGTAACTCCGTGACAATCAACGGCGGGGCTGGTAATGATTCAATCAAAAATTACGGAGAAAAAACTTCAATCAACGGCGGCGCGGATGCCGATTATATTTACAATGAGAAAAATTCCGTGACGATTGTTGCAGGTGAAGGAGACGATACCGTTGACAATGAGGGCGGACAATTTCTTAAAATCACGGCAAGCAAGGGCGACAATTTCATTTACAACAGCACTCGCTTAGAATACAGTTATAATTCGGAGACACAAGAACGTGAGACGGAAACCATTTGTCCCGACAAGACCACCATTGTGACGGGTGCGGGCAACGACTACATTCGCAACTTCGGCGCAAGTGTTTCAATCAACAGCGGACTCGGAAATGATACCATTGACAATCGCGGCGCAAGTTCAACAATTCTGGCACTCGGCGGCAACGATTCTATTCGCAATTACAGCGGCTCCGAAGTCACAATCAACAGCGGCGCAGGCGATGATTATATTTTTAATTGGTATGGAGACAATGTTTCTGTTAATGTCGGCGCAGGGAATGATTCCATTGACAATCACGGCGGCGAAAATGCGACAATCAACGCGAACAAAGGCGACGATACCATTAATAATCATTACGGAAAAAATGTTCTTTTCCAATACGCGGCGGGCGACGGCAACGATTCAATCAGCGGCTTCAACGAAACTTCGACACTTTCCATTTCCGACTTTGAATATTCAACGACAAAAAGCGGCACGGATATTATCGTGACTGTTGACGAAGACAAGATAACTTTGACGGGCGCGACGTATCTCTCGGCTCTCAATATTGACGGCGTTGAAAGAGATCCGAAGCTCTTAAGGTTGACGAACAATTCTTCCGCAAAAATTACGCTCGATTCAACAGTTGAAACTATCGATGCCTCCAAGCGCACTAAGGCGGTAGAAATTGTCGGAAACAATTTGGACAATACGATTATCGGCGGCAAAGGCAATGATACTTTAACGGGCGGCGAAGGAAATGATGTCTTCGTTTATACTGCAGGCAATGATTTTATCGCAGATTATGCGGCGGGCGACAAAATTTCTTTGAACGCGTCAATCACTTCTTCTTCCGTGAAAGGTTCCGATGCGACGTTTAAAATCGGAAAAAATACCTTGAGCGTCAAGAACGGCAAGGGCAAAGAAATTGTTTTCGCAGACAAGGACGGTAACGAGCGGACAATTTTGGGCGGAGCATTTTTGACAGACGATTCCACAAAATCGAAAGTGACGTTGTCGGCGGCATGGAGAGAAATTGCCGACGCTTCGGCTCGGACAAAATCAATAAAAATCGTGGGCAATGCTCAAGACAATTCCATTTTCGGCGGAAGCGCAAAAGATTATCTCTACGGCAAAGACGGCGACGATTTGATTCTGGGGAACGCGGGCTCCGATAAAATTTACGGACAAACAGGCAACGATACCTTGATAGGCGGCGCGGGCAACGATACTTTCACGGGCGGCGCAGGAAATGATTTGTTTGTTGTCGACGCAGGAAATGACGTTATTTCCGATTATGCGGCAGGCGATAAAATTTCTGTCACTGCCGAAATTATTTCTTCTTCTGTTAAGGGTTCCGACGCAACGTTTAAAATCGGAAAGAATACTTTGACTGTCAAGGACGGCAAAAGCAAAGAAATTACTTTCATCAACAAAGACGGCAAGGAACGGACAATTTTTGGCGGCGCATTCTTGGCTGACGACTCCACAAACTCGAAAGTAACGCTTTCAGCCGCATGGAGAGAAATTGCAGACGCTTCCGAAAGAACGAAATCAATAAAAATCGTAGGCAATGCCCAAGACAATTCAATTTTCGGCGGCAGTGCAAAAGATTATCTCTACGGCAAAGACGGTGACGATTTGATTCTCGGCAACGCGGGAGCCGATAAACTTTACGGGCAAAACGGAAATGATACGCTAATCGGCGGCAAAGGCAATGACTCGTTGTGGGGCGGCGACGGTGCAGATACTTTTATCTACAACAGCGGCGACGGCAAGGATGTCATTTTCGGCTTTGATAACTCCGACATGTTGCAAATTACGGGCGAATTCTCGGCGACTTACAATAAGACGAAGAAGACGATTGCCTTCAAAGTTGACGACACTGCAAGCGCAATTACTTTAAAGAATTTCACGGCAACGACTTTCAATATCAACGGCGATATTTATCGAATCAGCGGAACAAAATTAATTAGGAATTAGGAATGAGGAATTAATAATTAAAAAGCGTTTTTCCATTCCTAATTCCTAATTCATAATTCCTAATTGATAAAAGCGCGGAATAAAAAAGAAAGCTTCCGATAAATTCGGAAGCTTTTTTTCTGCATGGCTTTTTATCCCAAACGTGATTCTTGCTTAGTCAATGCTTCTTGCCAAACTGCTTTAAGCGGCACGGAATTTTTTTCGGCAAGGCGGCGACAATCTTCGTATTCGGGCGTTATCGAAACAATTTTGCCGTCATACGCGCTGACTTTGCATTGAACTTCGCCGAAACGAGTTTCAACCTTGGCAATTTTTCTTACGGCTTCGACGCGCCGCGCAATTTCAATCACACGCAAACCGATTGTCGTTGTCTCCTCGAAAATAATTTTTATGCAAAATTCTTTGTGTTCCTTGTCAACCAAAACGCTCAGCATCTGCGCGGGACGATTTTTTTTCATGAAAATGGAAGTCGTCCACACGTCCAGAGCTCCCGCCGCAAAAAGTCGCTCGTAAAGCCAGCCGTAAATTTGCGGATTCATGTCGTCAATATTAGCCTCAAGCTTTACCAAATGTTTTTCGTTCTGCCCGCCGAATTCTCCGAGATAAATTCTTAAGACATTGGGAATATCCAAATCCCAAGTGCCCGCGCCGTAACCGATTTTCTCTGAAGAAAAATCTTCGGGCAAATCCGCGCTGTATTCGGCAAGAGCTTTGACAATCGCCGCGCCCGTAGGAGTAGTCAATTCTTTTTCCGCGCCGAAATGATAAGTTTTGAAACCCTGCAAAAGTTCGGCGGTGGCGGGAGCGGGAACCGGCATTAAACCGTGAGCACATTTGACAAAACCGCTGCCCGTGTTGATTTTCGAAACAAAAATTTTTTCCGCGTCAAGATAATCAAGACAAACGGCGCAACCGACAATGTCAACAATCGAATCAATCGCGCCGACTTCGTGAAAAGTGACTTCTTCGGCGGGACGTTGATGAACTTTTCCTTCCGCCGCCGCTGTCACGGAAAAAATGGCGAGCGCACGAGTTTTAACCGACTCGCTCAGCTCCGCCGCCTCGATAATTTTTTTTATGTCGGAAAAAGTTCTGTGGCTGTGATTTTTAATGTGTTCGTGACGGTGCAAATGCCGAATGTTCGGGCGGTCAAATTCCGAATCAAAATTTTTCGGGAGCTTGACGTTGACATAAGCCGCGCCGATTCCGTTTTTGCTGACGTTGGAAATTTCAAGTTCAAATTCATGCGGCAAATTGAGTTTATCGAGTTCCTTGCGCAAATATTTTTCGGGCACGCCGAGTTGAAGACATGCGCCGAGAAACATGTTGCCGCTTATGCCCGCCGCGCAGTCCAAATATAAAGCCTTCATGAAATCCTCCTGTCGAATATTTTTGCGCAGTTTAACAAATGCCCGCTTGCTTGTCAAAATTGGAGTGCAGTCCCCGGAATATCTTTCAAAAATCTATCGGTATAATTCTGTCCTTCTTAATTTCTTTCAGAACTTTTGAGTAATAATCGAAGACTTTTGGATTGATAAACGCTCTTGTCAAAGTCGCAATCAGAAGATTTATCGCGGAGTAAGGAAAAATTTCGGCTTCAAAATGTTTCAAAACTTTTTCGTCTTTCGTGTTGAAAAATTGTTGTGAAAAACTTTTCCAAAAAATTTCCGGCATAACTTTCGGACCCGGAACATTTTTCCCGTAACGCTGTCTGATTTCATACATGTAATAAATCCACGAGACATCAAAAATGCTGTGACCGCAACTTATTTCTCCCATATCAATCATTATGAAATTTTCGTCTTGAACGATAATGTTGCTCAAGTTTAAGTCGCCGTGCGAAAAATTTTTGCACTCCGGCACTTGCTCCAGAATTTCAAAAATAATTTCGTGCGTCTCGTCATCCAGATTTTTAATCCTTTTTGAAAGTTCGATTCGCGTTTGTTTGCCGCTGATGCCGTCAAACTCAATTTCATTTTGGCTTTTCAAAAAATCTGCAAATTTTTTTGCGTAAAACTCGGTTTGTTCGGGATTTTCCGAGATAACTTTTTCCAAAGTGTCGGCGTTGAGCATTTCATAAACAATTCCAAAATTCTTTTCGACTTTCACAACGTCATAAGCAATCGCCGTGTCCAGCCCGCTTAAAAATGCTTTCCGGCTGTTTTCGCGTTCGATTTTTACCTTTTCAAACGTCCAATCGTCGTTGTAGACCTTCAAAATATTTTCGTCGTCGAGTTTATAAACCGAGCCGGAGGTTCCGCGTCCGATTTTCCGCAAATTCTCTGCAGAAATTCTGCGTAATTTCTTTTGCACGTCGAAAAAGTTCGTGAAGCCTGACGTTTCAAAGACTTCCGCAACTTCTTTTGAAACATTCCCAATCACCAGATTTTTCTTGAAAATTTTCCTGAACTTCAGCAAAATCCTTAACCCGACGCTTGAAATATATTCCAAATTTTCTGCGTCGAAATTCAAAATCTTGTTCGGATTTTTTTCGATAAAATTCTTAATTTCTTTCTCGACTTTAGCCGCATTGTTCGTGTCGACTCTGGAATCAAAAAAAATTATCAAGTTTTCGCCTTCAACTTTTGCCTCCATTTAAATTCCTCCAAAAATTTTTTCCCCTTAAGTTTTTGAAGAATATCAGAGAACTTTATAACCGTCAACAATCGGACGGAAACCTAATGAGGTTTTAAATTAAAAAGACATTGAAAAAAACCCCGCTCCAAACGGAACGAGGTTTTTTGGTTAATGCGTTCAAAAATTATTTGTCGAGATGAGGACCTGCCGCAACGAGTGCTTTGCCCGCCGCGTTGTACTCGTATTTCTTAAAGTTCTTGATGAAACGGCTTGCCAAATCTTCAGCTTTACGATCCCACTCGGTTGGGTCGGCGTAAGTGTCACGAGGATCAAGAATATTTGTTGCGACGCCTTCAAGTTCCGTCGGGATTTCAAGATCGAAAATGGGAAGTTGTTTCGTCGGAGCATTTTTAATCGCGCCGCCAAGAATTGCATCGATAATGCCGCGAGTATCTTTAATCGAAATGCGTTTGCCCGTGCCGTTCCAGCCGGTATTGACGAGATAAGCTTTCGCGCCGCTCTTTTCCATGCGCTTAACGAGTTCTTCGGCGTATTTTGTCGGATGGAGTTCAAGGAACGCTTGACCGAAGCAAGCCGAGAAAGTCGGAGTGGGTTCGGTAATTCCGCGCTCGGTGCCCGCGAGTTTCGCAGTAAATCCGCTCAAGAAATAATATTTGCATTGTTCGGAAGTCAAAATGGAAACGGGCGGCAACACGCCGAAGGCGTCCGCGCTGAGGAAGATAACGGACTGCGCGGCGGGACCGTGACTGTCGGGGCGAACGATATTTTTAATGTGATAAATCGGGTAGCTGACGCGAGTATTTTCCGTAACGGATTTATCGGCGAAGTCAATCTTGCCGTCCTTGTCGACAGTTACGTTTTCAAGGAGCGCGTCGCGGCGAATTGCGTTGTAAATGTCGGGCTCGGATTCTTTGTCGAGGTTGATAACTTTCGCGTAGCAACCGCCTTCAAAGTTGAAAACGCCCGTATCGTCCCAGCCGTGTTCGTCATCGCCGATAAGAAGTCTCTTCGGGTCTGTCGAAAGAGTCGTTTTGCCCGTGCCGCTGAGTCCGAAGAAAATTGCGGTGTTTTCGCCGTTCATGTCGGTATTTGCGGAGCAGTGCATTGAGGCGATACCTTTAAGCGGCATAAAATAATTTTGGAGGCTGAAGCAGCCTTTTTTCATTTCACCGCCGTAAAGCGTATTAATTATGACAGCTTCTCTATCCGTGACGTTGAAAACTACAGCTGTATCCGAACGCAAACCAAGCTCTTTATAATTTTCAACTTTTGCATTGGACGCATTGTAGATAACGAAGTCAGGCTCTTGATCGAATTCTTCTTGATTTTTCGGGCGTATGAACATGTTGGTGACAAAATGCGCCTGCCAAGCAACTTCAACAATGAAGCGCACTTTCATTCTGGTGTCTTTATGAGTTCCACAAAAACCGTCAACAACGAAGAGGCGTTTGTTGGAGAGTTCATTGATCGCAATTTTCTTAAGTTCTTGCCAAACTTCAGGGGAGCATTTCTTATTATCGTTCGGAAATTCGGGAGTCGACCACCACAATTCGCCCGGTGCGCCTTCTTTTGTCGTTTCGTCATAGACAAAATATTTATCCTTGGGACTGCGTCCGGTGAACACGCCGGTCATGACATTGATTGCGCCCAACTCTGTTTCAACGCCCTTATCGTAGCCGGTAAGATCGGGACGAGTTTCTTCGTTGAACAAAACTTCGTAAGTCGGGTTGTAAAGAACTTCTGTCGGATTTGTAATCCCATATTTTGTGAGATCCATCATCGGCATAATTGTTACCTCCAAAAATTTATTTCGTTAATGATAAACTTTTGCGCTGTAATTGTCAATTAATAATCCTGCGCGGATTTTTTCGCAAAAAAATTGACCCGCGCCTGATTATGTGCTAAGCTTATCTTGTTAAAAATCCACATAGCACGTCGAAACATGGATCAAAAACCTTTCGCAGTTATTCTAATCGTTTCGGCGGTTTCTGTCAAATTAAAAAGGAGAGATGCATTATGACAATCGACGAAGCGAAAAAAATTTTGCTGTCGGCAAAACTCAGCCCGCTCGAACAAAATGCGTTACATGTTTTTCTTCAAGAAATTGACTACAAAGACCTGCCCGGCGAAGAATGGCGCGATGTTGTCGATTACGAAGGACTTTATCAAGTCAGCAACTATGCCCGTGTCAAATCGCTTATCAAAAAAAAAAAGCAAAAATTCTTAAAGCAAATCTTGGTATCGGAGGATACTTGCGCGTTGTCCTTTGCAAAAACGGAAAGAAAAAAATCATTTTGTTCATGTTTTCGTTGCCAAAGCGTTTATTCCAAATCCCGAAAACAAGAAACAGGTCAACCACCGCGATGGCAATAAGAAAAATAATCATGTATCAAATCTTGAATGGATGACAGCAAAAGAAAATATCGAGCACGCCTTCAAAAACGGTCTGCGTAAAATCGGTTGCGAACATTTCAGATCAAAATTGTCTGTCGAACAAATTCGCGAAATTCGTAGCGACTGCATTCCAAACGATAGAAAACGTGGATTTACAGCCTTCGCCAAGAAATTTAACGTGAGCCATAACGTTGTCCGAGACGCTTATTATCGAAAAACTTATAAAGACGTGATTTAATCTCGTGACCTGCGCGGGAGTTTAATTTTCAAAACGCAACGTCGTTGACATGCCGTCCTTTCCGCAAATCGTATTTTCAAAAACGGCGGTAGCATTGGGCAGATATTCTTTCGGATCTGCGATCATTTGCGAGAAATGCGCCAACCAAAGCTGCTTAACGGCAGCTTTTTTTGCTGACTCGGCGGCTTGCGCAAAAGTCATATGCCCGTGCCGGTTTGCAGTCTCCGCCTGTTCATTTTCTCCGAAAGTCGCCTCGCAAATCATTAAGTCCGCGTCCTTCGCCGCCGCAATTAAATTTTCGCAAGGCGCGGTGTCGCCCGTGAATATGAATTTCAAACCCTTGCGCGGCTCGCCCAAAACTTGTTCGGGCAAGATGACGGCGTCGCCAAGCTGAATGCTTTTTCCTTTCTGCAAAATTCCCCATTGGTTCACGGGCACGCCCAATTCTTTTGCGCGTTGCGGCAAAAATTTTCCTGCGCGGCTCAACGTGAAACAATATCCTTGACTCGCCACACGACGATGATCCGTTTTAAAAGCCGTCAATTTTGCTTCCGTCGCCCAACCTTTAATCAGCTCGGAAAGTTGCAACCCGTCCGAAGGAAACTCCAGCAATTTTATTTCGTAAGATGTCCAGCCCGTCAATTTAAAAATCGGCTCCAATTCTTCTTTTAAGCCTTCGGGTCCCGTTATGTACAAAGTTTCCGTTCGCTCCATGCAGGACATTGTTTGCAACAATCCCGACAAGCCGAAAATATGATCGCCGTGATAGTGCGTCAAAGCAATTAGATCCGTTTTCATCAGGCTGACGCCCGCTTTTCGCGCCGCCGATTGTGTTCCTTCGCCGCAATCGAATAATATCGAGTGCCCGCCGCAATTTAAAAATACCGCAGTTAGTGCTCTGTCGGGAATGGGCAAAAGTGCGCCCGTTCCTATTAATGTAATTTCTATCATGATTTCTCATCTCCGTTCCTTTGAAATTTTAGCAGAAAAATTTTTCGGCGTAAATGCGAATTTTGCAAAGTCGGGCGAAAGGGTGTATTATCTGCGCGAGGTGATTGGAAATGTGTTTGGCTTTTCCCGCAAAAGTTTTAAATATCGAAGGAGACTTGGCAACGGTGGAGCGTTCGGGCGTAAAAAGAGCGGCGAGTTTGATGCTCCTGCCCGAAGCAAAAGTCGGCGATTACGTTTTGATTCACGCGGGCTTTGCAATGCAAATTATTGACGAAAACGAAGTTCAAATAAGAGATGCTCTCGTTGCCGAAATGAACGGAGCACCGAGAACAATTAGGAATGAGGAATTAGGAATTAGGAATGAATAAGTTGATAAAAAAAATTTCTCGGCTTGCCGAAGGCAAAAAGCATTTGCGGCTTATGGAAGTCTGCGGAACCCACACGGTTGCGATTTTTCGGTCGGGCATAAGACAAATTCTCCCCGAAAACGTCGAACTTGTTTCGGGACCGGGCTGTCCCGTCTGTGTTACCTGCGATGATTTTATCGACAAGGCGATTGCTTATTCAAAACAAAAAAATTTTATCGTTGCAACCTTCGGAGACATGTTGAAAGTGCCCGGTTCGCGCTCAAATTTGGCGGCGGCGCAGGCTGAAGGCGCAAAAATTAAAATCGTCTATTCGCCGCTCGATTGCCTAAAACTCGCGCAAGAAAATCTCGACAAGAAAATAATTTTTTTTGCTGTCGGCTTTGAAACAACCGCTCCGACGGCGGCGGCAACCGTTTTGGCGGCTAAAGCTCGCGGAATTAAAAATTTGTTCATGCTTTCCGCGCAGAAATTGGTTCCGCCCGCATTAAAATTTCTGCTGAACGATTCGGCGGTAAAAGTCGACGGATTTTTGTTGCCGGGACATGTTGCGGTAGTTATCGGCGCGAATGCCTTTAATTTTTTGGCTGAAGATTTTAAAATTCCAAGCACGGTCGGCGGCTTCGAGGCTGAAGAAATTTTAGCCGCGCTGAAAAATATTCTTGAGCAAATCGACAGCGGAAAAATCGAAGTTGCCAATGAATATCGCTCCGTCGTCAAAGCCGAAGGAAATTTGTCTGCAAAAAAAATTCTCGCGCAGGTTTATGAAATTTCTGACGTTGAATGGCGCGGCATGGGAAAAATTCCCGCGTCGGGTTTGAAAATGCGCAGTGAATTTGCAGATTTTGATATTGAACAGGTTGCGCCGATTGAAATTGAACATTTTAATAAAAAAACTGCTTGCAGATGCGGCGAAGTTCTGCGCGGAATCATAAATCCTACGGAATGTCCGCTTTTCGGCAAAATTTGTACGCCTTTGCACGCCGTCGGCGCGTGTATGGTCTCGGTTGAGGGCGTTTGCGCGGCTTGGTTCAAATACGGAGGGAGAAAATTAATTTGGAATGAGGAATGAGGAATGAGTAATGAGCAATGAAAAAATTCTTATGGCGCACGGCGCGGGCGCAACTTTTGAAAAGTTGACAAACAGCGGTCGCGCTTTACTACTCAAAAATTTGAATGTGTAAGCCGCGATTGTACGAAATGCCTGCGCATTTCTAGTTTAGAAACTTTTATAGGAGAAATTTTTATGAATGAAAAAATTCTTTTGGCGCACGGCGCAGGAGGCAAATTGAGCGAAAAACTCCTGCATGAAATAATTTTGCCCGCCTTCGACAACGAAATTTTAAATGAACTTCATGACGGCGCGAAAATCGGGCGATTGGCAATGACGACGGACAATTATGTTGTGCGTCCGATTTTTTTTCGCGGCGGAGACATCGGCAAGCTGTCAATTTGCGGAACCGTTAATGATTTGGCGGTTACGGGTGCCGTGCCGAAATATATTTCTGTCGGATTTATTCTGGAAGAAGGTTTCGACTTCGACGAGCTGAAAAAAATCGTCGGATCAATGGCGAGTGCCGCGCAGGAAGCAGGCGTTAAAATCGTCACGGGCGATACAAAAGTTGTCGGGCGCGGGCAGGCGGACGGAATTTTTATAAACACGGCGGGCGTTGGAGAAATTATTGACGGCGTCGACATTTCGGCAAAAAAAATCTGCGCGGGTATGAAAGTTTTAATTTCCGGCACTGTCGGAGATCACGCCACAACAATTCTAGCCGAACGGCACGGCTTGGAGCTCCCCGAAAATATAAAATCGGATTGCGCGCCGCTGAATAAAATGATTTTTGAAATGCTTTCAGCCGAAAAAAATATTGCAATGCTCCGAGATGCTACTCGCGGCGGAATTGCGGCTGTCTTAAACGAAATTGCGCAGGCGGCAGGCGTCGGAATTCTTATCGACGAAGAAAAAATCCCGATTCGCGAAGAAGTGCGCGGCGTCTGCGATATTTTGGGCTTCGACGCCCTTGAACTTGCCAACGAAGGTAAAATTATCGCCGTCGTGCCCGCCGAGTCTGCCGAAAAAGTCTTAGCCGTCATGAAAAAAAATATTTACGGCATCAACGCGGCGATTATCGGCGAAGTCGTCAAAAATTCTGCGGGCAAAGTCGGTTTGAAAACTTCGCTGGGCGCAATTCGGGTTGTCGACATGCCCGCAGGTGAATTGGTGCCCAGAATTTGTTAAGGAGATGATTTTATGGAGCAAAGAACTCGCGACATTTTAAAATTGCTCCTTCACGAAAAAATTTTCATAACAACAAGCGACATAGCAACAAAACTTTCAGTCAGTTCAAAAACAATTTCAAGACAACTGCCCAAAGTCGAAGAAATTTTAAAAGCCGTCGGCTTGCAACTGGAAAAAAAGTCGGGCGCGGGGCTTTTGGTAAAAGGAAGCGAAGTTAAACGCTACGCACTCGCAAAACAAATCGAGTCGAGCGAAAAAAGAGAGTACACGCCCAACGAACGCCGCTCAATCATAATCAGCAAACTTTTGGCAAGCCGCGAGCCGATAAAATTATTTGCGCTGTCTTCGGCGGTTCACGTGACAGATTCGACGATAAGCAACGATTTGGACAAATTGGAGCCGTATTTTCGCGAACAGGGCTTGAAACTTTTGCGAAAACCGGGCTTGGGCGTGAGTTTGCTCGGCGATGAACGCGATTTAAGGCGCGCAATCGTCCGTTACATCTATGAACATGTCGGCGAAGAAAATTTATTGAACTTAATGCGGGATAATTTGCCCGAAGAAAATGAATCGGTCGCGCAGGTGTCGAAATTTTTGTTGGAACTTATCGACGCGGGCGAATGGCGGCGGTTGGAGCAGATGATCCGCGTCACAGAAAACGATTTAGGTTGCAAACTCTCCGATAATGCGTTTATCGGCTTGATGGTTCACTTATCGCTGACGGTTCGGCGAATAAAAAATCACGAGGCGATTAAACTCGACGAAGAAAATTGTTCACGCCTGCGCGGAAGTCGGGAATTTTCGGCGGCGAAGAAATTGGCAGAAAAAATTTCGGCGGTTTTTGAAATTGAAGTGCCCGAAAGCGAAATTTGTTATATCGCAATGCATATTCTTGGCGCAAGAAGCCGTTACAGCTCGGCAAGTCTCGGAACAATTTCCATGATGGATAATTTCCGTGTCGTGAAATTGGCGCGGAAAATTATGAAGAATGCCGCGAAAATTACCGGACGCGACATCGATAAGAATCAAAGTTTGCTCGCGGGGCTCGTAAATCATCTCGCGCCGTCAATCAGCCGCTTAAAAATGCATATGGACATCAGAAATCCGCTTTTGGGCGAAATGCAGAAACATTATCCCGAACTAATGACTTTAACCAAAAAATGTGTCGGCGAAATCGAGGCGGAGCTCGGAGAAATTTTGCCGGACGCGGAAATTGCCTATATCGCAATGCATTTGGGCGCGGCACTCTCGGACAGCGAAAAATTTTTACATGCAATTCACAGAGTAGTGGTCGCTTGCCCGACGGGAATGGGAACTTCGCGGCTTTTGGCGAGCAGACTCCGCGCAACCTTTCCAACATTGAAAATCGTTGATGAAATTCCGATTCTGGAGATAAATTCGGAGTACATTGCGGCGAAAGACTTCGATTTTATAATTTCAACCGTGCCGATTCCCCGCGCAGAACGCCCGGTTTTGGTTGTAAGCGCGACTTTGACGGAAGACGACAGAAAGAAGATTGAGATTGAACTTTCGCGGCAAAATAAAAGTTTTTTGGCAAGTGCGGAAGAATTTGAGCCGCGCCCTTCGTTTATCGAAGGACTTTCCAAAATGAATTCTTACGGGCGGGCAATTTCGGAGCTGATGGCGAATTATTTCTTTGTCCGCGAAAAAATTTCCGACATAAACGCGGCTTGCGACTTGGCGGGGCATTTGGCTGGCAAAAATCCTCAAAGCCGCGCAGAAATTTCAAAGGAATTGCTCCTTCGCGAAGACAAAGGCTCAACTTTAATCGTCGGGCGGCACATGATTTTGTTGCATTGCAAAAGCGCGGCGATTAACTCGGCGGCATTCGGCATTTTGCAGCTCGGCGAAGGTTTCAAATACCCCGAAGACGGAGAAATTGTCCGAACGGCGATTGTTTTGCTCGCGCCGCAGGATTCGGACGAATTTACGCTTGAAACTATCGGACATATTGCTTCGGTATTGCTCGACCGCTGGGGATTTATCGAAATTCTTCACGAAGGCGACGGCGCGGAGATTCAACAGGAAGTTTTAAAGATTTTTGAAGACTTTTACAAGGCAAAGTTCAAAGAATTGATATAAAAAAAGCGACGGGCTTAAAAAAGCTCGCCGCTTAATTTTTTTTCTGTGATAAGCTCAATAATTTTCAGCGTTGACTTCAAAAAAAGCTTTTGGATGCTTGCAAACAGGGCAAAGGTCGGGGGCTTGTGTGCCGACAACAATATGTCCGCAATTTCTGCACTCCCAAACTTGAACGCCTGCTTTTTTGAAGACTTCCTGCGCCTCAACATTCTTCAAAAGCTTGCGATAACGTTCCTCGTGATGTTTTTCAATCGCCGCAACGCCTCTGAACTGCTCCGCCAATTCGTGGAAACCTTCTTCATCAGCCTCGCGTGCCATGCGAGCATACATGTCCGTCCACTCAAAATTTTCTCCGTCCGCCGCGTGAAGGAGATTTTCTTCCACAGTTCCAAGCTCGCCCAACGCTTTAAACCAAAGTTTGGCATGTTCCTTTTCGTTTTCGGCAGTTTTAAGGAAAAGCGCGGCAATTTGTTCGTAACCGTTCTTTTTCGCGACGGAAGCATAGTAAGTGTACTTGTTTCTGGCTTGCGACTCGCCCGCGAACGCCTCTTGAAGATTTTTTTCTGTCTTTGTGCCGGCATATTTATTTTTCTGCGCGGGAGCTTCGGGAGTTTCGACAACTTTTTCAAAATCTGTCGAAGGATGCTTGCAGAGCGGACAAATTGCGGGCGGTTCGTCGCCTTCATGAACATAGCCGCAGATTCTGCAAACCCATTTCGTCTTGCCCGCCGCTTTTACTGCAGGTTTCGGCTTGATATTCGCTTGATAATAGTTGTATGTCGCCGAAGGAACATCGGAAAGTTTTTCCATGTCGACAACTTCCGCGATAAAAATCGAATGAGTATCCAATTCGACTTGCTGAATCACATTTGCGCTGATAAATGAGTTTGTGCCTTCGGTTATGGCAAGTGTTCCGTTCGCCGTGCGCTGAACTTTATCGAAGTTGGCAAATTTATCGACGTTGCGCCCGCTTTGAAAGCCGAAATGCTTAAATAAATCGAAAGTCGCCGCCTCGCTGATGATTGAGACGGTAAATTTTTTTGTTTTGGCGATAATGTCGTGCGTGAAGTTCGATTTGTTCACTGCGATTGAAATTCTGTCCTTCGAGACGGGCGCGGCGGTTACCTGAGTAACTGTATTGATAATGCAGGCGTTATCTTTGCCGTTTTCGTCGCGTGCGCTGAGCACAAACAAGCCGTATTGAACGTTGAAAAGAACTTTGCTGTTCATTTTCGTCACCTCTCCTAAAAATTTCGTTCATGATAGCAAAAAAAAACTGCCTTCGCAAGTTCAAAGGCGGCTGATTATTTTTTTCATCAGTTACAACCGATTTTTTTGCTTTACGGCTTTGAACGATAAAATTTTTTCCAAAAAAAGTTTTGAGGTGCTTGTTCTTCTGAAATTTTGGCTTTGAAGTTGATTCGGAAGAGATTTTGATAGTTGAAAAGGAGTTAGGAAGCAATTTTGAGGCTCGAACTGCCTTTGCAAATGATTTTGAAGCTTGAAAAAGATTTTGAAAGGCGATTTGGAAGGGCAAAATGAAAATTCCGCTGTAACGGAATTTTTCATTTGGGCAAAAAAATCCCCCGACAACGTTGCGAGGGATTTTTTGGTTAGCAATAATTAATTCGTGCGCTCAACGCGAGCAACCCGTATTTGTCATAAAATATTTTGCATAAGCAAGATGAATTTTATCGTACGCCGCGCAGATTGTAAATTTTTATTGGAAATTCTGAAGTTCATCGGGAGCGGCAAGCCAATCCTCAAGTTTGGGATTATTCGTCGGCTCCCAATCGATTTTCCGACATTTTTCCGAACACCAATAACACATTTCGACATTGCCGTTAAGATGTTCGAGCAGAGCGGAAAAATTTGGTGTGTAAATATCAACGGCTGTCGCCGCAGGAAAATTTTCTATTCCGAATTTCTCTGTGAACTTGTAATTCAAAGCATCAATCGGGCATTTATAAATTTTTCCGTCACGCAGAAAGCGACACTCATTATTAAAGCAGACGGCACGAGATTTTTCGGGATTATTGCCCGAATGTAAAGTTAAAAACACACCAAACTTATCTTTGACGAAATCATTCAGCTGAAAGAGAATATTATTTGAAGTTAGAATGTTTTTCACTTTATCAATGATTTGCACGGTAATTTTGTAAGAAGAAATATCCACAATGCAATTATTTTTTCTGATTGCGTCGAGAACTTTTTGTGAAAGTGAAGGAATAAGTAAGCCGTTGGTCACAAGTCGCAAATTGGTTTTCGGCAAATATTGTCGAGAAATTTTTATATACTCGTCAATATTTTTCAAAAGCAACGGCTCGCCGCCCAATAAACGAAACCTGACAATATCGCAAGTTTGAGAAAGTTTGCTGACATCGCGACGAAAATTTTCAAGCGGATAAATTTCATCGCGTTCGAAAAGACCGGAGAAATGTGTACAACCTCTGCAATTCAAGTTGCAAGCATCAGCAATATTTGTTTCAAGATAACCGACGTAAATTTTACTCGGATCAAGCATGTAAACGGGGTTAAAAGGATTAATGTTAATGAAATCCGCAATGCCGATTTTTGAAATGCCGTAGAGTTTACAAGTTTGAACACAAGCCTTTGTAAAATCGCTGCGCGCTTTATCGGCGATAATAATACCGTCAAGCTCGCCTTTGTTTACAAGCCATCTGAATTCAAAAAAGTTTATCTGCGGAAGATTTGTAGATAAATTGTCCTCCTCTGCTCCGCGAAATGGTACAAAGTCTCTAATGAAAAATTTAAACTCGATGTCGCTGTTTTTCAAGCTCTCCTGAACCTGCAAGGCAAGCGGCGGATAACCGCAAATAGCAACTCTCATTGCCGCGCCTCCTATAAAATTTTTGACAGGAATAATTTCGTTCGTTCTTCCTTCGGATTCTCGAAAACTTCTTTAGGTTTGCCCTGTTCGACGATATAACCGCCGTCGACAAAAAGGAGCCGCGTCCCGACTTCGCGGGCAAAACCCATTTCATGAGTAACGACAACCATAGTCATTCCGCGTTCGGCGAGGCGTTGCATTACGTCGAGGACTTCGCCGACCATTTCGGGATCAAGTGCGCTTGTCGGTTCGTCGAAGAGCATAACTTTGGGTTGCATAGCCAATGCGCGGGCGATTGCGACGCGTTGTTGTTGTCCGCCGCTTAATTGATTCGGATAAGCGTTCGCCTTGTCGCCCAAACCGACTCTGTCAAGCAAATCCTGCGCGGTTTGCTCGGCTTTTGAACGATGTATTTTGCGAACTTTCATTGGCGCAAGCGTAATGTTGTCAAGAACGGTCATGTGCGGGAAAAGATTAAATCTCTGAAAAACCATCCCGACTTCTTCGCGAACTTTGTTGATATTTTCGTCGCTGTCCATCGGAATTCCGTCAACAGTGATTGTGCCGCCCGTCGGCTCCTCCAAAAAGTTTATGCAACGCAAAAGAGTAGATTTGCCGCTGCCCGAAGGACCGATTATAACCACAACTTCCCGTTCATCAATGTGAAGATCAATTCCCTTCAAAACATGCAGATCGCCGAACGATTTTTTTAAGCCTTTAATTTCAATCATACTGAAAAATTCCTAACTCCTCATTCCTAATTCCTAATTGCCTTTAGCCGACGGCTCCGATTTGATTAACCGACGTATCAAGCATTGTGTCTTGAGTTTGAACAGCTTTTGCATTTGCTTCGTACATTCTGTGATTGTGAATAAGCTCAACCATCTCGGAAACAATCGCAGTATTGGATTTTTCCAGCGAACCTTGCAAAATTTCTCCCGACGCGGGGCGCGGTTGAAGATCGGGATTCATTATTCGTTCCGAAATATTATTTTCGACGCCCTGCGCGACAGGTTCATTGCCTTCGTTATCATTTACGAGATAATAAAGGTTATCGCCCTGTTTTTGAGTGGCAAGACGATTTCCGAACTCGACGAATTGAATTTGTGCGAGTGTTTGTTGATTATCCATGTCGCCGACGGCACTCCAACGATTTATTTCGACATCAAGCCGCGTTTCTGTGCCGGGAATTGAAATTGTTCCGTTGCCGGTTATCACAACCCGCGAATCGGGAACATTTCCCGGAATTCTAATCGGATTTCCCTGCGTATCGAGCAAATTGTAGCCGCGAATGTCTTGAATGTAGCCTTGAGTGTTTTTAAAAAAAGCTCCGTTGCGAGTATAGCGGACGCCTTCGGGAGTTTGAACGGCAAAAAAGCCGTCGCCGACAATCGCAAGGTCAAAAGCGTTGCCCGTCGATTCAAGCGCGCCTTGTTCGTAATTAACGGCTATTTCATCGATATAATCGCCCAAACCGAGCTCGCCGATATTCGGTTTGTAAAAAGGATTCGCGCTGAAACCTTTTATTTGAGTGACATCCTTTTTCGACGTGCCCAAATCAGTCAACGTGCCGAAAGGTGCTCCGCCGACGCCCAAAATGCCGCCTTCGTTGAAATCGTTGACGCGCTTAATCAGCATTGCGTGAAATTCTTTGTGAACAGCCAAATCTCGTTTATAACCTGTCGTTGCGGCGTTGGCAATGTTGCTTGCGATAACGTCTGTGCGTTTTTGTTCGCTGATCATGCCTGTTGCCGCCGTATAAAGTCCGCGCCACATTTTTTATCACTCTCCCATTGAAATTTCTTTAGTTTGCTTAGACGCCGCCAATCTTGGTATAAATCATGCCGCTTTTACCTCGCGTGGAGGACATAAGCGAGACGGATTTAACTTCCATTTCGCCGTTTGGAGGATTTTTTATAAGTTCTTCGATACTTCCATTGAATTCTGCTCTGCGAACTAAGGTTATATGCGGCGAAAATCTTTTTCTGTCGTATGGAATATTATTTTCAGCCAAAGTTCTGCGCAGTCGGCGAACATAATTTGAAAGTGCAACGTTTTCCGAAATTCCAGCCCAATAAATATCTCTGAAAGTTCCAATTCCGTCAAGACTTATGGAAAATGGGGCGAAAGAAACAGAATTCATGGCTTCCAAGACAGAATTAGGATTTCCGTACTCTCCAATGAACGCTAAAGTCAAGTGAAGATTCTGTGCGGGTGTGAAATTACCGCGCACACCCAAAACTTTCCATTCCGATTGTAATTTTGTCAGTGCTTGTAAAATTTCTTCGTCAAATTCTATTGCAACAAACAGCCGCATGACATCATTCCTCTGCAATTTATTTGAAATCACTCTGCGCAGGATTTTAAGGCTTTATACAGAATTTTTCAAGGAAATATTTTCGCGGGAGGTTTAAAAATGGCGGATGAACGATTGATAGTAGCTTTGGACTTTCACACGGCGGACGAAGTAAAAAATCTCGTCAAAACTTTGGGCGACAGCGTGAATTTTTACAAAGTTGGTATGGAACTTTTCTATTCGGCGGGCGCGGGCGTGGTTGAGTGGCTTAAGTCGCAGGATAAAAAGATTTTTTTGGATTTGAAACTGCATGACATACCGAATACGGTTGCGGGCGGCTTGTGTTCGCTGATGAATCTCGGCGCGAACATTTTAAATGTCCATGCGGCGGGCGGATTTACGATGATGAAGACGGCGGCGTCGGCTCTTCATAAAGAATCTGAACTTCGCGGCGTCGAATGTCCGAAATTGATAGCAATAACGGTTTTGACGAGCATAAATCAGGCGGAATGGTGCGGCGCGTTGAAAATCTCGGAGCAGGTTGTGGAATTTGCGAAGTTAGCGCAGGCGGCGGGGCTTGACGGCGTAGTTTCTTCGCCGCAAGAGGCAAAATTGATTCGCGAGGCTTGCGGAAAGGAATTTTTAATCGTGACGCCGGGCATAAGACCTGCGGGAGCCGCCATTAACGACCAACAGAGAATTTCGACACCGCGAGCGGCACTTTTAAACGGCGCGACACATTTAGTTATCGGGCGACCGATTAGATCGGCTGAAAATCCTCGCGAAGCGGCTTTAAAAATTTTAGCGGAGATGGAAGAAGTTGCCCCCCCTTTGTCAAAGCGTGGGCACGCGGAACCGACTGTTTCTGCTTGAGTTCGCTCCTTCGATTAGGTTAATCATAAATTTTATGTATTAAACTTCTTTTCTTTGCTTGCCCAAAGAAAAGAAGCAAAAGAAAAGGCACCTCGCAGGGGCGTCCGATACTCGCTCGTCGAAGTAGCAAATAACCCTTGCCGTGTGTGCCGGCAATAGAAACATCCTGTTTCTGTT
>ERZ842401.297-NODE-297-length-69923-cov-22.813849_pt1 | contig 69923 bp, 59 predicted proteins | sample MGYA00521270_ERZ842401 | MGnify/ENA primary metagenome ERZ842401 (study PRJEB31892, sample SAMEA3878208) | bioreactor metagenome | biome: Moose rumen | place: Sweden | collected 2011-10 | study: EMG produced TPA metagenomics assembly of the PRJEB12797 data set...
TGGCGGGAACGGTAATCACGCGCTCGGCGGTCTCGCTGATGAGCTTGCCTTCCTCTTGAGCGGTAGCGGTAACGACATAGGTCACATCCTCCTCACCCTGCTCAAAGGTGTAGGGCAACTGAACCTCAACACCGTCAACATAGGCGTGGATTTCGCCAGCCCCCTCAACAGTAACGGTAAAGGTCTCTGCATCATAGTTGATCACAGGAGTAGCTGTCACCTCGGGAGCGACAACCTTGGCGGGAACGGTAATCACGCGCTCGGCGGTCTCGCTGATGAGCTTGCCTTCCTCCTGAGCGGTAGCGGTCACGACATAGGTCACGTCGGTCTCGCCCTGCTCAAAGGTGTAGGGCAGCTCAACCTCCTCGCCGTCAACATAGGCATGAATCTCGCCCTCGCCCTCAACGGTAACGGTAAAGGTCTCCTCATCGTAGTTGATTACCGGCATCTCGGTAACAGGCATAGGATTAATCGTGAAGTTGAAGTCCCTGGCACCGATGTACTGCATGGGAACGCCCTCGATGCGCAAGGTTGCCTGGCCCACCTCAACATTGTTCAAGAAGAAGGCGTAGTAGTCCTCATCAGCACTCAGGAGTTTATTCTCGTAATAAATCTCGGGATCAAACGTGATGGCATCGCCTGTGTAGGTGTAGTCCTGCAGGTTAGCGCAACGCAGGGCCTTCACATCGGTGGCCTCGAGAACAGTCACGACCTCAGACGAGGCATTCGACTCATCCCTCGAGATCAGGGTGATGGTGTGATGCGTCTCGATGGAGTTGAAACTCATGGTAACCTCCTCGGCAAAGGTGTCCTCGGAGTTCAGGTTCTCGGCGAACTTAACGTACTGGCCACCGTCAACCGAGTAGTAAACGTCACCCTTGCGGGCCGACTGGTTGAAGTAGGTGCCGGTGATCTCAAACCTGACGTCGTCATAGGCGTTCCAGGTCGCTTCGCTGTCCAATAGCCTGATGGCGCAATCCTCAAGCACAGGAACCTGATCCTCGCCCTCATACACGATGGTGGTCTCCATGTCAAGATAGGCTGTCTCCTTGGCGGCATAGAAGGTGTAGACATAGTATCCTCCCTTCACATAGGCATCGTCATAGATGTTGCCCATGTTATCCATCACACCGAGGCCATTGCCGTTGTTGAAGGTGATGCGACTGGGAGTGTAGTCCATCTCGCCCTCCCACTTGTAGACCTCAAAGCCGGCACCGTCGACACCAACCTTGGTCATCGGATAGGGCACTCCGTCAATCTCGGCATACACCTGGCTCCATCGGTCGGTGTTCACATAGAACACATACTCGCCCGTGGGATTGCCGTAAACCTGGGGGGGAATCAAGCCGTAGGCAAAGCCTGCGCCGTCATAGATGAAGAACGCATCCTTGGTGATGCCTAAAAAGTCACCGGTCTGGTTACCTGAGCCCCAGTCACCATTGTTCAAAATCACATTCACCGAACTATACTTCGGATCAAAGGTGTACACATAGTAGTCAATGCGGTTGACGGTAGCCGTCTCGGTCAACAGCATGCCTGGCCAGCCACCAACAGGTTGGTCTCCATTGTCTATCCACGTGTAGAACATCGGCGGCTCATCGGCCTTGACATAGATCGAGATGCCGGGCACCTCGACTGCCTCGAGATCGGCCAGCAGTATCGCAATCATGCCAAGGTCAGCGTAATCCTGCCTTCCATCATGATTCAAGTCAAAGCGAGCATCATAAGCGGCCCAATTACTAACTGCATTATAGATGATATCGAAGTCTGCACCGTTAACCACACCGTCGCCGTTGAAGTCGCACTGGTCTTCGGTAGCTTTTTCAGCGTCGCCTTCCACGATCACGTAATAGACCCACGCATAGTCAATGTAGTTGACGATGCCGTCACCATTAACGTCAGCATAGTTATCACCACTGGAGATGCAATTCATTATTAAGCTCAGGTCCCCCATGTTGACCCCGCCGTCGCCGTTAACGTCACAGACCTTCGGATCGTCAATGACTAACGCCCGTGACGGCAACGCTAAGGCCGCCACCATGGCAAAAAGTAATAATAATTTTTTCATAAAGCAAATCTCTCGCCATCGCAACCCACAGTCCCATTGAGCAGCAATAGTCTTTTTAAATAATAGTGAGTACCTTAAATTACAATGAAGCGTGGGACTGAGATCTGCTTATCTTTTCTGCGGCATCGCCAAACGCCTGTCATCACAATAAACAGCCCACCCACGCATTGCCGGTATATCGGCACCCCTCCTGCATGTGGGTGGGCGGATACAGGCAAGCGAGAGCGTTTTTTCATGCTGCTTCTGTCCTGTGATGACTGATATTTGGCGATTTTCAGAAAAAGGACAAAGCAAAAACGCTTCGTTACTAAAATGTCCGGCTGAGGGATGAAATAACCCCCATCCGCTGGCAAAGATAATGATAATTGCGCCAATACACAAATAAATAATCTGTTAATTTCATTAGAAAGTGTGGTTGGCATGGAAATAGTTATTACCTTTGCGACGACGATAACTACAACAAACGAAATCAAGTCAATTAAATGTTTATGAAGAAGGTTTTATTTTCACTTGTTGCCCTGATGGCGGTGATGACCGTGCAGGCACAATCCCTGTGCGCCACCTGGCGCACATTGCAACCCGTTGTTGCCGAGCAGGATGGTGAACTCAGCATCCAGAACATCATGTACACCTTTAACGAGGACGGTACGTTCACAATGGCCGACGAACTCACCATCTCCAGTGAGCCCGCACCAACCATGGCCATGGAGATTGCCACCAATATTGAAATCAAGGGCAACTACACCATCGAGGGTGACAAGTTAACGCTCACCCCCGACATCAACACCTACAAAGCCGAGGTGCTGAGCCTGTCGATGAATGGTAAGGTGACTGACAATCCCATGGTGACATCACAGGTTAAGAGCCTGCTCAACAGCCAGGAGTTTAAAGCACAGTTTGGCGAGACCCAGAACTTCACCGCAACCCTCAACGGCGACATGCTCGAGATGAATGATGGCGAACAAGCCTTGACGCTTACCCGCTTCGCCACCATCGCCAACTAAGCCACATGGCCCACAACACAACAACGGGAGTGCCCATCATCCAGGGCACCCCCGTTTTGTTTTAACCTACTCCCATACTCCCATAATCCTATACTCCCCTAATCCTATGAATCAGCGTCAAGCCGTCCCGCAAGGGGATGATGACCTTCTCCACGCGCGGATCGGCGGCCACCCTGTCGTTAAACGCCATGATGCCGCGCGTCTGGGCCTCGCGCTGGGCCTTGGGGTCCACGACCTTGCCGGCCCACAGGGTGTTGTCGGCGATGATGAAGCCACCGTCGTTCAGGTAGTCCATCACCAGGTCATAGTACTCGACATACTGCCGCTTGTTGGCGTCGATGAACACCAGGTCGTAGCGTTCGCCCAGCCGCGGGACAATCTCGCGCGCGTCGCCAATGTGGAGCCTGATGCGGCACCCTAAGGGCGACTGGGCCAGGTGCTCGCGGATGAAGTCTTCCTGCTCGTCGTTGATCTCGATGGTATCGACCAGGCACTGGTCGTCGGCCAGCCCCTCGGCCAGGCACAGCGCCGAGTAGCCGCTGAAGGTGCCCAGCTCCAGCACGCGCCGCGGCCGCACCATGCGCGTGAGCATCTTGATCAGGCGTCCCTGCAGGTGCCCCGAGCACATGTGCCAGTAGTAGTTCTGCACATGGGTGTCGTGGTCGATGCGCGCCAGCACCGCCGGCTCCTCATCGATGTGCCGCAACACATATTCCTCCAACTCCTCACTCATCACACAAAATCTAAAACGATTAAAGGGAAAACAATAAGCACAACAAATACAAAGATTTATAAAATTGTTTTTATTGTATTTATTGTTGTTTTTTTAGTTGTATTAGGGAGTGCAGGGCCAGGCGGTAGCTGTCGAGGCCAAAACCGGCGACCACGCCCTTGCACACGGGCGACAACAATGACTTGTGGCGGAATGGCTCGCGGCTGTAGATGTTGCTGATGTGGACCTCGACCACGGGGGCTGTGATGGCCGCCACGGCATCGGCGATGGCCACCGACGTGTGGGTGTAACCGCCGGCATTGAGGATGATGCCGCAGTCGTCAAAGCCCACGGCCTGCAGGCGGTCGACAATCTCGCCCTCGATGTTGCTCTGATAGACATCGATGGCGTGCTGCGGGAACTGCTCGATGAGTTCTTGCAGGTACTGGTCGAGCGAACGGTGGCCATACACCTCGGGCTCACGCTTGCCCACCAGGTTCAGGTTGGGGCCATTGATGATGTGGATGGTCATTGTTTCTTGAAGTAGTACAGGAACGAAGCGATGCCCTGCAGGGCGGGCTTGCGCTGACCCTCGATTTCCATCTTGAAGTCGATCTCGGCCTTGCAGATGCCGCGCAGGTCGGCGATGTTGTGCAGCTTGGTGACCAGGCGCACGCGGCTGCCGGTGAGCACAGGCTGGCCAAAGCGCATCTTGTCCATGCCATAGTTGACCTGCATCTCCAGGTTGTTGACCTCGATGATCTGGTTCCACAGGTGGGGAATCAGCGACATGGTGAGGTAGCCGTGGGCGATGGTGCTGTGATAGGCGCTCTCGGCCTTGGCGCGCTCCACGTCCACATGGATCCACTGGTGGTCGAGTGTGGCGTCGGCAAACATGTTGATACGGTCCTGATCGACGGTGAGCCAATCGCTGGCACCGAGTTCTTCTCCCAGGTGGGAGGCAAATTCATCGTAAGAATTGATTGTAAGCATAGTTATATAATAAAAAGATAAGAGACAAGATAAGAGATAAAAGATAAGAGTTAAAATCTCATTCCTAAAGGCTAACTCAGGCGGCGGCGCATGATGAGAGCCGTGACCAGGCTGGTGAGCAGGCCAACGGCAGCGACCAGGGCAAGCGTGAGGGCCACATCCAGCCACTGCACCTGGACGGGATAGGCGCTGATAATCATGTTGGCAGGATCGCCACTGAGGCGCAGCCAGCCATATTGCTGCTGGCACAGGCACAGGGCAAGGCCGATAACCACACCGGCAACGGCACCCGTGAGGGTGATGAGCCAGCCCTGCAGGACAAAGATGCGGGAAATCTGATGATTGCCGGCTCCCATCGCGCGCAGCGTGGAGATGCTGTCGTCCTTCTCGATGATGAGCAGCGACAGGGTGCTGATGACGTTGAACGTGGCAATGACCAGAATGAATGCCAGCAGCAGGAACGCCATCCATTTCTCGATGTTGACCAGCCTGTAGGCCTCTTGCTGCTGCATGAGACGGTTTTTCACCTGATAGCTGCTGCCCAGGGCCTGCTTGATACTGTGCATCACCTGGTGTTCACTGGCACCGGGGCGTAGTTTCACCTCGACTTGAGTTGCCTGGCTGTCGTAGTCAAACAACTCGCGCGCCATATCGAGGGGTACAAAAATCATATCGGCGTCATAACTGTTCTGCTGCAACTGGAAGATAGCCGACACGAACACCGAGTCCTGCCTGAAGGCACCCATGGGGTTGGCGAGGTTCACCCTACCCTGGCGCTGCGGGGCATACAGGCGAACCATGCCCAGGAAATCGGGCCTCACCATCAGCCTTATAGCAGGACCTGCTCCCGCCACGGCATAGCGTGCCACCTGGTCTCGCAGTTTCCACTCGCCATCGACGATAATCGAGTCCATGCCGTTCATCTTGTTATAGTCATCGGGCACGCCCTTGAGGCGGACCGGCATCTGCATCTGGGCATAGATGGCCAGAGCCTGGTCCTCAATCACAGGTATCGCCCGCTCCACGCCGTCGATAGAGGTAACGGCACCGATGACACTGTCGGCATCGGCCACAGTCTTGCCCACGGTGGCGGTGATGGCCACTTGGGGGTCGAGCATCGCCAGCTTGCCCATAATGAGGCCACGGAAACCGTTGAACACGCTCAGCACACAGATGAGCGCGGCAGTTGCCACCACGACGCCACACACCGCGACAATCGAGATGATGTTGACGGCCTGATGCCCCTTCTTGGACACCAGGTAACGCCAGGCTATCTTTAACGGCAGGCCCATTTCGTTGAGTGAACAGTGGATGGATAATTGAGATTACATCAATTCCTCATTCTCCCCGTTTTCCTTGTTCTCCCTGGGCTTGTCCTTGGCAAGGAGCTCGTCGATGTGGTCGATATAGTCGAGCGAGTCGTCGATGTGGAACTTGAGCTCTGGACAACGACGCAACTGGTAGCGCGTCTGCTGGGCGAGCTGGTGGCGGATGCCACGCTCGTTCTGATTAATATTGTCCATGATGGCCTGGGCCTGTTCGCTCGGGAAAATACTCAAGCGCACATTGGCCACGCTCAGGTCGGGCGAGACGCGCACGCTGCTCACGCTCACCAGCGTGCCGCGTGTCTTGGCGGTCTCACGACGGAATATCTCGCTCAGTTCCTTTTGAACCAATCGGCTGATCTTTTGCTGTCTTGTCGTATCCATTGATCTGTTTTGTTAAGTTTCAGACTGCAAAGGTAGTAATTTTTGGGCAAATCATCCACAGCTCACCATTGCTTCACTTCAATTACCAATGATAAACAGTGCTATAGCAGGGCAATCCGCTCACGATGAAGCGGCTCGCTCTGCCATAGCGCTGTGAGGAAAGACATCAAAGATGTCAGCAGTCCCTGATAACCGATTGCTCCTATAGTGAAATCATCCCCCCTTGAGAATATTGCCGATGAGCAGTGTTGCATCACCCACATTGATTCTACCATCGCCATCAACATCGGCAGATGCCTGTGGCCCTTGACTGCCGAGAATCGATTGGATGATTCTTGTCACATCGCTCACATTGATGCTGCCGTCACCATTAACATCGCCATCGCCTGGAGCTTCTATTCCCTCAATATTATGGAAATTTTCCCAACCTGTCGCTGCAGCATAGGAGTCGACCAGGACAAGCGGCACACACAGGACTGTTTTTTCATAAGCCTGACGACTGAAAACCCAATATCCTCCACAGGCAGGCGGCGTGTCTGCAAGGCAGATGACGGTGTCAGGAATAATGCCACCAAAGGCATGAAGGGCTACCGAGTCGAGTGATTCACCGATAGTGATTTTACTCATTGCACCTTGATATTCTTCATAGGATTCTTCAGAGCATGCAACATTTAAGTCCGTTGTATCACTCAAGTGCTGATCATCCCATGGATCATAAAAGGACTTACCGCCATTGAATGCAGCTTCATCAATAAAGGTCACAGAATTAGGAATTTCGACATTGGTCAAAGAATAACAGGCCGAGAAAGCCCTCTTGCCAATAGAGGTCATGGCATCATGAAACTTGACAAAAGTGAGACCTGAGCAACCTGCAAAGGTATAATTACCCACCGCTGCGACAGTGCTTGGAATGACCACATTGGTTAGTGCTCGGCAATTGATAAACGCTCCACTACCAATGGATTGAATCACGTTGTTGAAATTGAAGTATTCCAGCGAATGACAATTGGAAAAAGCATAATCCCCGATTATTCTGGCTGTGTTGGTGCTCTTGGGTAGCCAAATATTCTTCAAGGCATAGCAATTGGCAAAGGCGCCCTTGCCGATAACTTCCACACCCTTGCCTGCATAGAAAGATGGCAGGCTCGTACAATTGGCAAATGCCAATGCTCCAAGCTTTTTCACAGGGCCGTTACTATAAATCTGCGCGTAACTCAAGGCGGGACAACTCAGGCACATTCCGTAAGGGATTTCTTCTATATCACGACTGATGCGCAAACTGTAAAGGCGAACGCAATCCCTAAAACATTCTTTTCCAATCTCAATAGGCACATCATAGCCATTACTAATGTCAAGACCCCTAATACTTGAGTCCCTGAAAGCACCCTCACCAATACGCTTGACCGTGGAGGATATCCTCACTTCTTTCAAGTCGGGGCACCCCGAGAAAGCGCCGCTATCGATAGAGGTTACAGGGATACTCCCCAACAGGAAGTACATGAGATATTCCATCTCCGGAAATCTCGAAGTCGGATTCTCATCAGCTTCTACCAGATAGAATGAGCCGATATCTAAAACAGAATCGGTACTCCATTCATCATATGAAATGGGGACATCAATACCTTGGGCACGCGAATAACTCATTAACACTGCTTCAACTTTTGGGTTGACATAATTACCATCATCATCGTAGCCCGAGCCGTTCATGTCAATGAGCACATCATAAATAATACCATTGAGTCCAATGCCATAATGATTGATGCCATCTTCATCCTGAAAAAAGTAATATTCTTCAAAGGCGGATAGGGATTGTGGAAGCATGACTATTGCAGCCAACAGAAACAATTTAATTGAGCTTTCAGAAAACCTCATTCCGTACAGACGGAATAATACATCAATAATGGTGGATAATCGTAATTTTTTCATCGCACTTGTTAATTTGAGGGTTAATAAAATATGAAACTTTTAATCCATGAACATCAGTTTTTGATCCCTGGCATGCAAATCTACAAACACATGATTATTTAGACAAACTATGACGTATATAATTACTCCAAGTCCACTATATTTTTAAAAAACTGTCCAATTATTTTACACTTTTATACATGTCAACGATTAAAAGAACACTTCACAGAGGAAATGGCGGGTTCGCCAATTTCCCTGCGAAGTGCAACAATTACCATATGGGATGCTTATTATACCGAGTCGGGGGGGGTGGGAGGTGTCTCCAGTTTCTCGTCGGGGTTGATGTCGTCGGTGAGGGGAACAAAGAGGGAATCCTCGTCCAGCTCCAGCATGGTGGAGTCAAACTCCTCGACTTCGCCCAGGGCCGAGCAGCCCGAGTAGAGGGCGGCATCGATGGGCTCCCTGGCCGGCTGGAAACGCTGATGATACTTCTGGAATTGCGGGTCGCTCAACACGAGCTGCAGGAAACGTCCGCAAATGGGCAATGCCGTGCGGCTGCCCTGCCCCAGGGCACCCCATCGGAAATGAATCTGGCGATACTCGCCACCCACCCACGAGCCACACACCAGCCCCGGTGAGACGGCGACAAACCATGCATCGGCGTGACGGTTGCTGGTTCCTGTCTTGCCGCCCAAGTCCACGTCATAGAGCGGGCGGGTGATATAGCCGTTGAGGGCCATGCCCGTGCCGCCAGCATCGGTGCGGCAAGCCAGCAGCATCTGCTGCATGAGCCATGCCGAGCGATAACTCATGGCACGCTCCTGGTGACTTGGAGCCCTGTAGATTTCCTTGCCGTCACGGTCCACAATGCGCGTGACAATGACGGGCTCGCTGCGCATGCCATCGTTGACGACGGTGCAATAACTGTTGACCAGTTCCATCAAGTCCACGTCGCTCGCGCCCAGTGACAAGGCCGGTTTGGCCTCCATGGGCGATTTGATGCCCATCTTGCGAGCCAACTGGGCAATCTCGGAAATGCCCACCTCGTTGGCCACGCGCACGGTGACGCTGTTGATGCTCTGGGCAAAAGCGGCACGCAAGGTCATTTCGGCTCCGGTGAACGTGCCGTTGGCATTAGTGGGACGCCAGTGCTCCTCTTCCTGCTTCTCCTCGTTATAGACCAGTGTGTCGATATACTCGTCAAGGCGGCGGTCGCAGGGCACGAGTCCACGCTCCATAGCCATGGAATAGACAAAGAGCTTGAACGTCGAGCCCGGCTGGTGCTTAGCGCGCACCTTGTCATACTTCCAAGTGTCGAAGTCCACGTCGCCCACCCAGGCCTTGACGTGTCCGTTGCCCGGCTCCATGGCGATAAAGCCGCAGTGCATGAAGTGCAACATGTAGCGCACCGAGTCCATTGAACTCATCTCCATGTACAGCGTGTCGTTCTCATAGTCAAACAGGTGAACCCTGTGGGGAAGGTTCATGTAGTAGTTGACCGAGTCCAGGTCGTTGGGATAACGGGCCAGCAGCTCATGGTAGATGGGCGTGTTGCGGGCTTTATCCTCGACAAAATTGGCAATGGGCTGGTTGTTCTCGTCGAGCCAGCAGTCCTGGGTGCCCCAATGGCTCTTGAAGTTCTGCTGCACAATCTTCATCTTCTCGCTCACGGCCTGTTCGGCATACTCTTGCATCTTGCTGTCGAGCGTGGTATAGATCTTGAGGCCGTCACGCTCCAGATCGAGTTTCAGGCCATGAGCCTTGGCAATCTCTTCAACCTCGCGGGCCACAGCCTCGCGGAAGTAGGGGGCCACGCCGTCGTAATTGGTCTCGAGCGTGTACTTCAGGTCGATGGGCAGTGCCGATATCGAGTCATACTCCGCCCCAGTGAGATCACCGCGCACCTGCATGTTCTTGAGCACCTGGTTGCGGCGGCGCAGGCTGTTCTTGGGATTGATGCGCGGATTATAGGTGCTGGTGGCCTTAAGCAGGCCCACGAGCACAGCGCTCTCCTCGAGCTTGAGCTGGCGCGGCGTGGTCTTGAAATAGGTGTTGGCAGCCGTCTTGATGCCATAGGCATTGCTGCCAAAGTCGACCGTGTTGGCATACATCTCGAGGATTTCCTGCTTGCTGTAGAAGATCTCAAGTTTGGTGGCTATAATCCACTCCTTGCTCTTCATGATGAGCATCTTCACGCCAGGGATATAACCCAACAAGCCGGTCGAGTAGTCGCTGCGGGTGCGGAACATGTTCTTCACGAGCTGCTGGGTGATGGTGCTCGCACCACGAGGGCGCCCGTGCAGCACCATGTCCTTGAAAGCGGCGCCCAGCCCCCCAAAGTCGATGCCGTGATGGTGGTAGAAACGCTCGTCCTCGGTATCGATGAGCACCTTGAAGAACTGGGGGTTGATGGAATCATAGGGCACAGGGGTGCGGTTCTCATCATAATACTTGCCGATGGTCTTGCCGTCGGCACTGTACAGGTAGCTCGCCTCGGGGTTGCGTGGATGCATGATGCTGTGTGTGCTGGGCGACTTGCCGAAGAGCCACAGCAGGTTGACGTCCACTGCCACCAGATAGAGGAGGAACAGAACAATGAAAGTGCACAATGCAGCCAGAGCCTTGGCCCACCAGGGACGGCCACGATAAAGCCCCTTGTACCACACCTTGAAGCGGCGCCAGTTGCGGGTGATTATATTTCCGGATTGTTTGTCACTCATATTCAGAGTTTTGAGTATTATATTTCAATATTTCGAGAGTTCACGGTCATTGCCGGTTGGCACCCCCGCGGCGCAAACGGCGCTTCAAGTAGCGTGGAATAAAACTCAAGTGAGACAATATTGCCAAGCCAGTGCCATAGTGGTGGCACATGATGCGGAAGCGCTCCCACAACGATGCGCGATGATGGCGTGTGGTCATGCCCTCGGCCAGATAGCTGATGATGGGCGCGCGGCCCACATAGGCGTTGCCGGGCGACGCTTTCAGCACCTTGATGCACCAGTCATAGTCGGCACTCAAGCGGTAGTTCAGGTCATACTGCGGCACCAGGTCACGCCGCGCGACAAATGCCTGATGGCACACGACCATGCCCTTGAGGAAACTGTCGGCGGTCAGCCGCTTGGGGGCGGTCAAGTGGCGCTTGCCCACGACCTGGCGCTGGGCATCGACCAGTTGGGTCTGGCCATAGATGACGCCAGGATTACCGGCCGCAAATTCAGCCAGTCGGGCCAGCACGGTATCGTCGGCAAAAGCATCCCCTGCATTCAGGAAAATCAGGTAACGGCCCCGTGCCTTGGCAATGCCCTTGTTCATGGCATCATACAACCCGTTGTCAGGCTCACTGAACACGCGCATCGAGGCGATAGACGCCCCCCGCACGATGGCCAGTGTGTCGTCGGTCGAGGCTCCATCGATGATGAGCAGCTCATAGTCGGTACTCGTCTGGCGCCTCACGCTCTGCAAGGTGGGAGTGATGACGTCGGCAGCGTTCCACGTGACTGTTATTATGGAAAACAATGGGTCCATGCTTAGCGACAATAATGGTTATTAAGAGCGCAAAATTATAGATTTTCATCGACTTTTACAATCAAAAGACCTTTTTTTACGTTAATGACTATGAAATAACCGATGACGACAATGAGATTTACCAGATTCCTCAAGCTGGCAGCGGCAGCCTTGCTGCTGGTTGTGATGGCCAGCAGTTGCGAGCACATTGACAACAAGACCGTGCCACGCTTCACCGTGCGCATCGACCTTGGCAGCTATGCCCTGTGGAGCACCTATGGCGTGAACGGCATGGGCGACTACCGCATCTTTAACCGCGACAAGCGGCTGCCCAGCAACTTCCCCTACAACGTCAACATCTATACCGGCTATGGCGGCGTGCTGCTCATGATGGGCATTGAGTCGCCACTGGCCTACGACCTGGCTTGCCCGGTCGAGATCAGCCAGGATGTCATCTTGTCGATCGATGCCAACAACTTTGAGGCAGTGTGCCCGCGTTGCGGTTCCCGCTTCAATCCGCTCACTGGCGACGGCGGCCCCGTGAGCGGCGTGGCCATCAACAACAAGGTGGGCATGCGCATGTACCGCGTCACCCCCAGCAATGGCGGCTACTTCATCAGCAACTGAGACTCAGCCCCCCACCAGCGATTGTTCCACGGCTGCGGGCGGGGTCTGGCTGCCCCGAAATCCGTTTTTTAATAAAAACCGCCATTTGGGTTGCATTTTGCAAGTTTCATGGTCAACTCTGCGAAGTTGACCACTATTTTTGGTGGCAAAAATCCAAAAAATAAATCTTATAGGATGCCATTTAATGTTAAAAAGTGTAAACTTTTTCATTTTTAATTTCCAATATTTAAACATTGCGACCCTTTTTAAGCCCCCTTTTTTAGGGGATTTGCGTGGAACAATGAGTAAATAACGCGATTTTCGCAAAATGTTTACAAGTGTTTAAATAGTTTGGCCGCGTTATGGGATTGGGCTACCTTTGTGACTGCAAACCAGGGCGCACGGTATTGAAATCGTTCTCGATACCCTTAACGAAAAAGCCGCCGATGAGCGGATTTTCCAGTCCACTAAAATAACTATTATGAGTTTTATCAAGCGTAAAATAAGTTTATCGACATTATTCATTCTTTTAGCAATCACTTTCACCAGCTTCACCGCCGAAGCTCAGCAACTGTCATCCCACAAGCGCGGCACCGTGCTCGAACAGCTCGAGCAAAACAGCCGCAACAACATCGTTGACCAAGTCATCAACTACGCATACCGTTTCCGTGGCACCCCTTATCGCTACGGCTCATCGTCGCCCAAGGGCTTTGACTGCTCGGGCTTCACCAGCTATGTATTCAAGCGTTTTGGCATCGATCTCGACCGCTCGTCAAGGGGTCAGATCACCGATGGCGTGCGCGTCAAGAAAAACGACCTGCAGCCTGGCGACCTCGTGTTCTTCCAGGGCCGTTCGGGTCGTGGTGGCGTGGGTCACGTGGGCATCGTTACCAAGGTGAATGAAGACAACACCTTCCACTTTATCCACTCGGCATGCAGCAGCGGTGTCACCGAGAGCAAGAACACCGAGGCCTACTACAGCCGCCGCTACGTTGGTGCCTGCCGCGTCCTGTAAAGCATCATCATTATCATTCATACCGCAAGACGTGCGCTCCAGTGATTGGGGCGCACGTTTCATTTTGTCACCGTGTTATGTTGCGGGAATGCTCTTTTTTTCATAGTTTTGCACCTGTCAATCAACCTCATCATGAATAGTAAACGCCTCATCCTGTCAGCAATGTTCGCTGCCATCGCCTTGACCATGGCAGCGGGCCACACGCTCATCGACGGCATGCTGGAGCAGTCGGTCATCTATCCCGGCACGGTCCACACGTTCCAGATCTATGTGCCCGACCAGTACGACGGGCGACAGCCTGCCGCCCTGTATGTGGGCCTTGACGGCGTGTTGTGCCACGCCCCGCAAGTCATCGACTCGCTCATCGCCGCAGGCAAGATGCCGGTGACCATCGGCGTGTTCCTGCAGCCAGGCGTCATCAAGGATGCCGATGGCACAGTGCTCCGCTACAACCGCAGCTACGAGTTCGACAGCACAACCGGCGACTTTGCACTGTTTCTCGAGACCGAGGTGCTGCCGGCTGTCGAGCTGATGACCGCACCCAACGGCAAGCCCATCATCCTGTCGCGGCACCCCCAGGACAGGATGATCTTTGGGCTGAGCAGCGGGGGTATCGCCGCCTTCAACGCCGCCTGGCACCGGCCCGACCTGTTCGGCAAGGTGTTCACCGGAGTGGGCACGTTTGTCGCCATGCGCGGCGGCAACGACCTGCAGGCCCTGGTGCGCAAGACCGAGCCCCTGCCCCTGCGCGTGTTCATCCAGGACGGTAGCAACGACGCGTGGAATGCGCTGTTTGGACACTGGTACGAGGGCAACCAGCTGCTGGCAAGCGCATTGCAGTTTGCAGGCTATGACGTGCAGTGTGACTGGAGCGACGGCGGCCACAACGTGACGCGCTCGACCCGGATATTCCCGCAGGTGATGGAATGGATGTGGCGCGACTGGCCCGCTGCCGCCATCGCCGGCGAGACCCATAACGATTTCCTGCAAGCGCTGCTGCCCAGCGGCGGCGGGAGCTGGAAGAAGGTGGGCAACGGTGCCGAGAGTGCCCCGGTGAAGCGTATCATCTATCCCGACCTCACCAACATCGCGATGGTTCCCGACACACCCGGCAATGCCGTGTGGCAATACATCCTGCAAGGCGGCCAGGCCAACTGCGGTGAACCTTTCTACTGGCTCCACAACGACGACAATAGCCGTCAGCTCGACATCTACGCCATCACCCTTGACGGCCAGGGCAACCTGTGGGCAGCCACCAGCGCCGGATTGCAGATTTGTGACCAGAACGGTCGCGTGCGTGCCATCCTGCGCATGCCTCAAGGCATCGGGGCCGTCAATCGCATCGACATCAGCGACGGCATGGTGACCCTGCACACGTCCACCGCCGACTGGCAACGCCGCCTCAACGTCATTGCGCCCACCCTGGGCACCCGCCCGCCCAGCCAGGGTCAAGGATGACTCTTCACCCATTGTTGCCAGCTTGCCGGGCTCAAGGGAGCCCTCCCCCGACGCGGCCACAATCAGACTTGAAATAACGGGACAAAAAACCAAAAAACTAAGGGCTAACAACCAAGGACTGAAAAGTTTTTACTACTTTTGCCTTCTTAATATAGACGACCACGACCCATGATGCTGAATAGTAACATAACGCCCGAGATGGAAGACCAGATGATTGATCTGGCCTACCAGAATCTGTTAAACGGTTATTTGTCAAGCAATCACCGCAAGAAAGTGGAGATTATCGACAAAGCCTTCAAGTTCGCGCGCGACGCCCATCAGGGCATCAGGCGCCGCTCCGGTGAACCTTACATCATGCATCCCATTGCGGTGGCAACCATTGTGAGCCAGGAGATTGGCCTGGGTTCCACCAGCATCAGCGCGGCACTGCTGCACGACGTGGTCGAGGACACCGACTACACTGTCGAGGACATCGAGGGCCTGTTTGGCAAGAAAATCGCCCGCATCGTTGACGGATTGACCAAGATCTCGGGCGGCATCTTTGGCGACAAGGCGTCGCTGCAGGCCGAGAACTTCCGCAAGCTGCTGCTCACCATGAGCGAGGACGTGCGCGTGGTGCTCATCAAGATGGCCGACCGCCTGCACAACATGCGCACGCTGTCATCGATGCCCGCCAACAAACAGTACAAGATTGCCGGCGAGACGCTCTACATCTACGCTCCACTTGCCCATCGTCTGGGCCTGTATGCCATCAAGACCGAGCTCGAGGACTTGAGCTTCAAGTACAACCATCCTGCCGAATACGAGCGCATCAAGAACCAGATTGCCGCCAGCGAGGAGAGCCGCAACGAGTTGTTCGCCCGTTTCTCGGCCCCTATTCGCGAGCGTCTGGACAACATGGGCCTGCAATATGAGTTTTTCACGCGCGTCAAGTCATGCTACTCGATATGGAACAAGATGCAGAACAAGCACATCCCCTTCGAGGAGGTGTATGACCTGTATGCGGCACGCATCGTGTTTGAATGCGACGACGAGAGTGCCGAGAAACGCATCTGCTGGAACATCTACAACGAGATCACCGAGGTCTACACCAAGCACCCCGACCGCGTGCGCGACTGGCTGACGACGCCCAAGGTGAACAAATACCGCGCGCTGCACGTCACCGTCATGGGTCCTGACGGCAACTGGGTGGAGGTGCAGATACGCAGCCGCAAGATGGACGACATCGCCGAGCGCGGCTTTGCCGCCCACTGGAAATACAAGAGCGGCGAGGGCGAGGAAGAGAAGGAACTGGAGGTGTGGCTCAGCACCATCGTCGATATCCTCAAGGACCCCGAGCCCAATGCCATCGACTTCCTCGACACCATCAAGCTCAACCTGTTTGCAAGCGAGATAGTGGTCTTCACCCCCAAGGGCGAAGCCAAGACGTTGCCCAAGGGGGCATCGGTGCTGGACATGGCCTTCATGCTCCACACCGACATCGGCACCCATTGCATCGCCGGCAAGGTCAACCACAAGCTGGTGCCCCTGTCCTATAAACTGAGCGGCGGCGACCAGGTCGAGATCCTCACCAGCAACTCCAGCACGCCCAAGGCCGAGTGGGAGAAATTCCTCGTCACGGCCAAGGGCAAAACGCGCCTGCGCTCGGCCCTGCGCCACCAGCGCCGCCTCATCCTCGAACAGGGAGAGAGGCAATTCATGGACTTCCTCAAGAAGCACAACGTGGAGTTCAGCAACGAGGTGCTCTCACAAGCCATCACGCGCCAGCGCATCAGCAACAAGGAGGAACTCTTCTTCCTGATCGGCAACGGCGAAATCGCCCTCAACGAGGAGCTGATCACCAACAAGGGGTCCGGCACGCGCATCAACTGGTGGCGGCGCGGCATCTTCAGGGGTAAAGAGGCCCACAAGGACACGACCGACGATGCCAAGTCGGCCATCGACACCAAGGCCGTTTACCGCCTCATCACCCACGACGGCAAGAGCAATTATCTGATTGCCGACTGCTGCAAGCCCATCCCGGGCGACGATACCGTGGGCTTTCTCAACAACGCGGGGCAAGTGGTTGTCCACAAGATGGACTGTCCCACCCTGGCCCGCCTCAAGGCCAGCTATGGCTCGCGCCTGCTGCAGACCCAATGGGACGACCACAGCGACCGCTTCCTGGCCACCATCCACATCGAGGGAATCGACCAGAAAGGCATCCTGCAGTCGATTGTCAACATCATCTCGACCAACATGTCCATCAACATGAGGCGCATGAACGTCACCTCCAACCAGGGCGTGTTCAACTGCGACCTGGATGTGCTTGTGGGTGACGCGTCGGTAGTGTCCAACCTGTGCCGCGAGATCAAGAAGATCAAGGGCGTCAATAGCGCCAACCGCATGAGTTAGGCCGCCAAACAGCATTTGAAATTCCCTGCAATACACCCGTCATGAAAATATCAAGAAAGAATAACAATCTGATCATCATTCTGTTGCTGCTATTGTCGGTAGCACTCATTGCCACGGTCCTGTTCTTCAGCAAGGAGCAGACCCGCACCTACAGCTTTGAGGTGGGCAAGCCCTGGCCGCACTCGCGCCTGGAAGCCAACTTCCAGTACGACATCGAGCTCGACGAAGCCACCCGCAAGCACATCACCGACAGCGTGAACAAGAATTTTGCCAAGATCTACACCCTGGACCGCAAGAAGGGCGAACAACAGCTCGCGCTGCTCACCCGTGCCCTGGCCGGCAGGACAGGCAGCCAGGCGTTATTACAGGCTGTTTCCAAGCTGTACGACGACGGCATCGTCGACAATGATGCCGCCAACGACATCCGCTCGGGCAAGCAGCTGCGTTTCCTGGTGGGCAACAACGAGCTGCAAGTGGTCGATGCCACCAACATGAGAACCGTGCGGCAGGCCTACGCCTGGCTCACCGACACCCTCAGGTCCAATGTCTTGCTGCAAGAGGCTGTCAAGTCGGTTGACATCAGCAACTTCCTGGTTCCCAACATGATGGAGAACGAGCAAGAAAACGAGAAATGGATGGGCGAGGACCTTCGCAACGCATTGCGTTCGCCAGGTTCAGTCCAGCAGGGCGAGGTCATCATCACCCATGGCGAGATTGTCACCCCCCGCAAGGCATCGGCCATCGAGAGCTACCAGAATGAGCTAACTCGCCGCAACAAGGAGCGCAACGTTGACGAAGGGCTGAACCTGTTGGGCCAAGTGCTGATTGTCTCCATCCTGATGATGGCATTCTACTACTTCATGAAGCTGCTCCGCAACCAGGTGTTCGGCAGCCTGCGCCGCATGGTGTTCCTCATCACGCTTATCACGGTGTTTGTGATCGCGGTGTTCCTGTGTGTCAAGTTCAAGTACGGGCTGCTGTATGTCATCCCCTTCGGGTTGGTGCCCATCATCGTTTCATCATTCTTTGACGACCACACGTCGTTCTTTGTCCACATTGTCACGATGCTCATCTGCTCGCTCATCGCCACCAGCCACCAGGCCGAGTTCATCATCATGCAGTTCCTGGCAGGCATCATTGCCATCGTGTCGGTCAAGGAATTGACCAAGCGCACTCAGCTGGTGCGCTGCGCCACGTTTATCTTCCTGGCCTACTGCATCACCTATGTCGCGATGACGCTCATCAACGAGGGTGACTTCAACAAGATCGACGAGCATTATTTTGCCTACTTCCTCATCAACTGCGTCATCCTGTCGTTTGCCTTCCTGGTGATTCCCATCGTGGAAAAAGCCTTCGGGTTCACCTCGTCGATGACGCTGCTCGAGCTGGCCGACATCAACAACCCGCTGCTGCGCAGGTTGTCCACCAACTGCCCGGGCACCTTCCAGCACTCGCTGCAGGTAGCCAACCTGGGTGGCGAGGCCGCGCTCATGATTGGTGCCAACATGCAGCTCGTGCGCGCCGGTGCCCTCTATCACGACATCGGCAAGATCAACAATCCTGCCTTTTTCACCGAGAATCAAATCGGAGAGAACCCGCATGACCACCTGGTGCGCCCCGAGGACAGCGCCAAAATCGTCATCGACCATGTCAACAGCGGCCTGAAGCTGGCCGAAGAGGCCGACCTGCCCAAGGTGGTCAAGGACCTGATTGCCCAGCATCATGGCAAAGGCCTGACGCGCTACTTCTATTTCAAGGCTTGCGAAGCACGGCCCGACGAGACGGTGGACAAGACACCGTTCTCCTATCCCGGTCCCAACCCGCAGACCAAGGAGGCTGCCATACTGATGATGGCCGACGCCTGTGAGGCCGCCACCAAGAGCTTGAGCGACCACAGCGAGGAGTCGATTGCCGCCATGGTGGGCAAAATCATTGACGGCCAGGTGAGCGAGGGGCTGCTGCGCGAAGCTCCCATCAGTTTCCGCGACGTGGAGACCATCAAGCACCTGTTTGTGGAACGGCTGCGCACCGCCTATCATGCCCGCGTTTCCTATCCCGGAGACAGCAAGCCCGAGAAAGCCGCTGATGCAGAATAATGTGTCACACGGGCAATAACTTGGCCTAAATCGAGTTTTATCATTAGAGAACCAACCCCCTCATGATACTGCAACAGATATTACTCATCATCGGCGTCATCTGCTTGATACTGGCTGTCGCTCTCGTGCTCAGGCCCCGCTGGGTCGCAGCAGTGCCTGCCTTCGTCGGGCTGCTGCTCATGCACTGGAGCTACTACATCTCTGTTCCCACGATGACCTTTGTCTTCTGGGGCGTGGCCATGCTCATCACCGTGGGGTTGTTCTACCTGTCGCCCAGCGGCGAGCCCGACGGCCACAGTTCCAGCAACCTGTATGTGGGCTTCACGGCCATGGCCGGCGGCATGCTGGGCATCTTGCTTGCCCCCCGCATCCTGGTGCTTGGGGTAATACTGGGTGCTCTCATGGGGCAACTTGCCTACAGCCGCACCCCTGCCGGCAAGTGGATGCTTAGCCCGTCTTCACAATTCTGGCGCTACTTTGCCGCCAAGTGCCTGCCCGCCATAGTGGCCATATCCATCGTGTGCATCGCCATCATGGGGGTTGTCATTGATTAACGACATCAACACGCAATGAAAATGAAACAAACAAGATACAGCATCACCCTCTCGATTCTTGTAGCCCTTGCCTTGTCATTGACGGCTTGGGGCCAGACGCTGCAGGTGCCCGAACGGGCCCAACCCGGCAAGTTCGCCATTAAGAAGGTTGACTTTGACCATGTCAAGGAGGTCATTTCCAACCCCAAGAACGCTTACTACTATCCCAAGCTGATGAAGGCCTACTACAGCAACGACACGACACTGTCGATCGAAGCGTGGCGCAACTTCTACTACGGCTACACCTTCCAGGAGGATTACAACCCCTTCCGCGAGTCGGTCTACAGCAATGTGGTGGAGCAGCTCTACTACAAGCAGCCCCACTCGCGCGCCGAGTGTGACAGCATCGAGAAATATGCCGAGCGGTCGTTGAACGACAACATGTTTGACTTGAACCAGATGAACTTCTACATCTACGTCCTCCAGGAGAAGAAGAAACACGCCCGCGCAGCCGTGTGCCAGTATCGCCTGGACCGTCTCATTGCCGCCATCATGTCGAGCGGCAGGGGCACCAAGGAAGAGCCATGGGTGGTCATCTCGCCCGAGCATGAGTACAACATCATCAACTTCCTGGGGTTTGTCGCCACCGAGCACGAGACGCTGGAAGGCGGCATCGACTACATCAAGGTCAAACCCGTTGCCGGCAAGAGTGCCGAGGGCTTCTACTTCGACATCTCACGCATGATGGAAATCGCTGCCCTCAAGTTCCCCGATATCTCCGATATCACGGAATAAGGGATCAAGAAAGATAAGAAATGAGGAATTGGAAACGCAATAAAATCCGATTCCTCATTCCTCGTTATGCCTAATGACTTTAAGCCTCATCAAAGCCAATCCTCGACTCTGCACTGGTGCTTGGGTATTGAAGCCGAGAACTTGAGTCCCGTGCGCCGCTCCACCTCGGCCACGGTCACGGCATACTTGCTGATGTTGCCCGGACATGGCTTATTGCTGTAGATAAAGGCGATGGAGCGGCCCTGCTCGGGGGCATAAACGACCTTGAAGAAAGCGTCGGGCACGGCAATGTTCTGCTTGTTCTTGCCAATCTTGGCGGGGTTCTTGCCCATGATGGGGCCGGTAAAGACCATCAGGCGCTTGTCGCGCTCGGCCCAGCGGTGCACCTTCTCCTCGAGTACCCGCCAGTGGTCGTTGTTGAGCTTGGTGTCCTGGGGGCACATGTTGGTCATGTAGAAGCACTGTGCCATCGCCGTCTTGTCCCAGCGCATGTCCATCGCGGGTGCCATGTGGCCACGGCTGTAGCCGCTGCCGCGGTATTCCCAGTTCTCGGGGCAGGACTTGACGGCGGCATCCTTGGCATAGTTGTAGTTCTTGCGGCTCTCATGGCCTGGGGCATCGGCCATCGAGACCATCGTCGCCGTGAGTTCATAGGCTACACAATTGGGAATCCTCAACGACGGATTGAAGTTCACCCTGATGGCCTGGTAGTTCAAGACTTGGTTGGAAACGCCCTTGGGAACGCCGACTGTCAGCAGGGCATTGGTGCCTTGCTGCGGCACAACGGCCGTGGTCTTGCCGATGGCAGGGACATCCATCAGCGACGATGCGACAGGCCTGTTAGATTTCCCCGATTTTCTGGTCTTATTGTTCTTCTTTTTGGTCTTTTTCTTGTTCTTGGCTTGGGCACACCACTGCTTGGTGACCTCGTTCTCACCCACCAGCTGCGGGGGCAGGGCACCGCCCATCACCATCATCGCAACCAGCACCCAAATCCCAACTAATCTTCTCATCGGCATTCTATTATCTGACATGTATTAACTGTTAACTACTTCACCCACGCATCAATGTGGACAGCGCCCTCTAAGCGCTCTTGCTCAGCTGCGGGCAAGTGAGGGAAGAAATCCAGCCCTGTCCTGCGCTCCACCTCATCGACACTCACGGCATACCGGCTCAGCCTGCCGCCGCTGTGACCGTTGGGGTAGATAAACGCTATGGCACGCATGGGGCTCACACAAGGAGCCATGATGACTTTGTAATAGGCACTCGGGACAATCACGCGTCCACTGGCCACTGCCGTGTCGTTCCCACTCACGACTGGTCCAGTGAACACCAGCAGGGCACTGTCGCGTGCCGTCCACTCGCGCACCTTCTCCTCCAGTTTGGCCCATCCGCCCTCGTTGAGCGCCTTGTGCATGGGCGCGACATTAGTCATCAGGAAGGATTGGCGCATCGCCTCCCCACTCCACTTGAAGTCGGCAGCGGGTGCCAGATGGCCACGGTCCATACCGCTACCCGCATAATCGGCTGGCGACGGACATCCCTGGACCCCAACGTCCTGAGCAAAGTCATTGCTGCGCCCGATGGTGCCTTGCAACTCATTGACAGTCAGTTCGTAGGCCACGCAGTTGGCAATGCCCAGCCCGCTGTTGAAGTGCACGTTGAAGGCGTCATACCTCACCAGCGTGTCGCTCATGCCATGAGGCACGGCAACGGTCATCAGGCTGTCGCGGCCGCCCTCGCTCAAGGGCACCAGATGTGCAGTTGAACTTCTCATCGCCACCCTATACAGCAAAAAGCATACCAAACCCGCCGTCAAGCCCCACACGAGGAACCTGAAGGCTTCGCCCCATCGCTGCCACAAGCGCTCAACCCACATGCTCATTCAGTAAACAGAACGTGGCAAAGGCCACAACCTAAATAGCCGTGAATTCTCCCGGAGTCCAGAGAAGGAATTATACCACAATACCCCTTGTTGCTGGAATTTTTAGACTTGGGTTTCATCGCTTTCTTTTTGGTTATCGGGTTGGGGTTTCTTCTTGGGCAGACGACGGGCCTTGCGCAACGCCTCGGTGATGATCCACTGCAACTGGCCGTTGGTGCTGCGGAACTCGTCGGCTGCCCATTTCTCAATGGCATCCATCGTGTCGCTGTCGACACGCAGGATGAAACTCTTGGTGGCTTTCTTTGCCATAGTATGCCAATTAATTAGGTGTGATTGACTGCACACCCGCAGGTTTACATGTTCAGGGTGCCGGTATTGACGACAGGCTGTGCCGACTCGTCGGCACACAGGACAACCAGCAGGTTGCTCACCATCGAGGCTTTCTTGTCCTCGTCAAGTTCAACGATGTCATCGGCCGAGAGTTTGTCCAGGGCCATCTTGACCATGCTCACGGCACCCTCGACAATCTTCTCGCGGGCAGTGATGATAGCGCTGGCCTGCTGACGGCGCAGCATCACGGCAGCGATTTCGGGAGCGTAGGCCAGGTAGTTGATGCGGGCCTCGACGATTTCGATGCCGGCCATGGCCAGACGCTCATTCAGCTTCGACTCGAGCTCCTCGTTGATTTCCTCGCCACCCGAGCGCAGGGTGAGTTCACTGGTATTCTCGTCGTTGTCGTCATAGGCATACTGCCCGGCCACCTGCCTGAGGGCGGCATCGCTCTGCACCCCCACAAAGTCTTCCAGTGCACGCATCAGCCCCTTGGTGTCGGCCACGGTTGACGATGCCATCGTCTGACTGTCGACCTCAAACAGGGCCTTGTAGGTATCCTTCAACCTCCACACCAGCACCAGACCAATCATCACCGGGTTACCCACCTTGTCGTTGACCTTGATGGGCTCGACATCCAGGTTGCGGGCACGCAGCGACACTTTCTTGGTACCATAGAACGGGTTGATCCAGTAGAAACCCGTGCGGGTGAAGGTTCCGCTATACTTGCCGAACCAGGTGGTCACACGCGCCGTGTTGGGCTCGAGCATGAGGAAACCGCTCCACAACAACAGGCTGCAGATAGCGGCAAGAATGCCAGCAACCAGCAGAGTGTAACCCAGCCCAAGGGTACCCTCGTCTAACAAAACTACGCTCTCATAGATGCTCCAAACTGCAAACACCGGCAGCAAGAGACCCACAAACACCATCAAAAAACCGTTGAGCGTTGCGCCTTTGAAACTAAATTCCTTGGATTCCAAATTGTAAAAGATGAGAAGTTGATATTTAGCTTGTTTTAAAAATGATATCACTTTGATATCACAAAGATATATACAATTTTTATACCAACAATAGCTCCTGCCAGCTATTTAACAATTATTAATGTTTTTCATCTGTAATAATTGCACAAAAATCGGGCTTAAAACGAGGAAATCCACCCAAAAGGCGTTATTTTTGTAGCTGATTATTACCAACAACTCTATCATATTATGGCACATATCTGCGAAAACTGCAAGTTCAGAGCACATTACGACAAGAAGCCGAACTCGGCATTAGGCAAGTTTTGGCGATGGCACATCAACTTCTGCCCCGGATGGAAGAGCTATTTCACCCGTCAGAGCGAGGAGAAAAAAGCCGAGTTAAGGGAGCGATACAACTTCAGCAAGTATTAAACGATCAGCATCATGATTACCACAGGATTGCAACACGTCAGCCAGTTAACCGTCAACGAGGCAGTAACGGCCATATCCATGGGCTCGGGCGACATGCCTGTCCTGGCCACTCCGTCGATGATGGCCCTCATGGAGAATGCCGCCATGCTCGCCGTGGCTCCCCACCTGCCCCAGGGCAGCACCACCGTGGGCGGCCATATCGCCGCATCGCACCTGAAGCCCACCCCCGTTGGAGCCACTGTAACGGCGACAGCCACCGTGACCCACGTCGAGGGGCGAAAGATAGAATTCAAGGTGGAAGCCCACTGTGGCGACACGCTGCTGGGCGAGGGTACCCACCTGCGCTTCATCGTTGACCGCGAGAAATTCATGTCAAGAATCCAATAACCATCAATAGCGAAATTTCACTTTTAAATTCATTGAATCATCATGAAGAAGATTTTACTGATACTCGCCGTGGTGCTGCTTGCTATGGCCGCACAAGCCCAAGAGCAGGCACCGCCCAAGAAGGTTTACAACGAGGAAATCAACCCCCTGGAACAGATCGACCAGGCTGTGGCCCAGGCTCAAGCCGAGGGCAAGTTTGTCATCTGCCAGGTGGGCGGCAACTGGTGCCCGTGGTGCCTGCGCTTTGCCGACTTCATCGCCAACGACAGCACCATCAACGCCTTGATCGAGCAGAACTTTGTCTATATCCACACCAACTACCACCCCCGCAAGGCCGGAGAGGTCGGGAAGGCGCTGATGAAACGGTTCAATAACGCCGGACGCTTTGGCTTCCCCGTGTTTGTCGTACTCGATGAAAAGGGCAACGTGCTGCACATCCAGGACTCGAGCTTCCTGGAAGAAGGCAAGGGCTACAACAAGGAGAAAGTGCTGCGCTTCTTCCAGAACTGGACGCCCAAGGCCGTCAATGAATAGACTATAGAGTTTAAAAAAACCGAGAAATGATCGACCAGATTATTGAATACAATAGAGAGTTTGTGGCGCGCCAGGGCTACCAGCGGTATGTGACCGACAAGTACCCCGACAAGAAGTTGGCGGTGCTCTCCTGCATGGACACCCGGCTGACCGAACTGCTGCCCGCCGCCCTGGGGCTAAAGAACGGCGACGCCAAGATTATCAAGAATGCCGGCGGGCTGGTGATTGCACCGTTCGACTCGGCGATGCGCAGCCTCATCGTTGCCGTCTATGAGCTGGGCGTGGAGGAAATCATGGTCGTGGCGCACTCCAACTGCGGTGCCTGCCACATGAGCTACGGCCACTTCCGCGAGGAAATGGCCAAGCGTGGCGTGACTGACAAGGTGCTCGACACCATCAGCCACTGCGGCATTGACCTCGACGCCTGGCTTGAAGGGTTCAAGGACACGCCCCAGTCGGTCATCAATACCGTCATGACCATCAAGACCCATCCGCTCATGCCCGGCGATATCACAGTGCGCGGTTTCATCATCGACTCGGTGACAGGAGCCCTGGACGAGATAGTCTGAATGAGCAAAATACAGCATCAGTGGATTATGGGGAAAAAGAAAATCTATTTTGCAGGATCTATCCGCGGCGGCCGTGTGGATGCCGCCCTGTATCACCGCATCATCACCCACATGCAGCGCACCCACGTGGTGCTCACCGAGCATGTGGGCAAGAGCGACCTGAGCCTGCAGGAACAGGGGCGTGAGCGTGACGCCCGCATCTACAATCAGGACACGGCATGGCTGCGCGAGAGCGACTTGCTCATCGGCGAGTGCACCTGCCCGTCGCTGGGCGTGGGCTACGAGCTGGCCTATGCCGAGGCCCACGGCATTCCTTGCCACCTCTTCTATGACCGGGGGAAGACCCAGTTGTCGGCCATGCTCACCGGCAACCCTTACTTCCACATCCACCCCTACAGCCGCGAGGAAGATATATACCCGCTGCTTGACCAAATCCTGGCTTCACCTTCACGATGAGGCCAGAGCAGGCTACTACATCCGCGGGAACCATGCTAAATCGGCATCATTGGTTGTTTCCTCCGCAATTTTGGTATCTCATGAGAGATAAACAGTTAGTAAATTTGCGACACATTTTATCATAGTAGAATCATCAATATGAAAAGATCAATCTTCACCGTAATGCTGTTGAGCCTGATACTCGCAGCATGCACGACCAATGGTAACCAACCATCAAATCAAGACGATATGAACACTACATTGCAACTGACTCAAGAATGGGACAAGACGTTTCCCAAGAGTGACAAAGTGGACCACAAGAAGGTCACGTTCAAGAACCGTTATGGCATCGAGCTCGCTGCCGACATGTACACGCCCAAGGATGCCCAGGGCAAGCTGGCTGCTATCGCAGTGAGCGGCCCCTTTGGAGCCGTCAAGGAACAGTCGAGCGGCCTCTATGCCCAGCACATGGCCGAGCGCGGTTTCCTGACCATCGCCTTTGACCCGAGCTACACCGGCGAGAGCGGCGGTGAGCCCCGCCGCATGGCATCGCCCGACATCAACACCGAGGACTTCCTTGCCGCCGTCGATTTCCTGTCCAACCTCGACAACGTGGATGACGAGCGCATCGGCATCATCGGCATTTGCGGTTTTGGCGGCATGGCCATCAATGCCGCCGCCATCGACCCGCGCATCAAGGCCACGGTTGCCTCCACGATGTATGACATGACCAAGGTCAGCGTTGAGGGCTACTTCAAGAGCGAGGACACCCCTGCCCAGCGCATGGAGAAGCGCAAAGCCATTGCCGCCCAGCGCACCCAGGACTTCAAGAACGGCACCAACAAGCGGGCCGGCGGCGTGATTGACCCGTTGCCCGAGGATGCGCCCTGGTTTGTCAAGGACTACCACAACTACTACAAGACCAAGCGCGGCTACCACGAGCGCAGCGGCAACTCCACCGACGGCTGGAACGTCATCGGCACCCAGTCCTTCATGAACCAGCCCCTGCTGGCATGGGCCCATGAGATCGAGAACCCCGTGCTGATCATCCATGGCGAGAAGGCCCACTCGCGCTACTTTGGGGAGTATGCCTTCGAGAAGATGACAGGCAAGCACGTCGAGGGGCAAAGCACCACCGTGGGCAACAAGGAACTCATGATCATCCCCGGCGCATCGCACGTTGACCTCTATGACGACCAGGCCGGCGTCATCCCCTATGACAAGATGGAAGCCTTCTTCAAGGCCAACCTCAAGTAATATCCACCACCATCCAGTTGACATCCATTAAAATACGACTCATGGCAACAAACCTGAAAAGAAACATTATCATCGTTTTGCTCGCCGCAATAACTACAACCATCATGGCACAAACAACTATCGAATTGACAACCAAGCATCAAGCACTCGTGGCCATAGCCGCCAACGAGGCCAAAGGAAACATCGAGGGACTGAAAACAGCACTGAACGAGGGATTGGACGCGGGGCTCACCGTCAGCGAGGCCAAAGAGGCCCTGTCACACCTCTATGCCTACACCGGGTTTCCTCGCTCGCTCAACGCCCTGGGCGCATTGCAGCAAGTCATCAAGGAACGCGAGGCCAAGGGGTTGAAGACCAAGGCCGGACGCGAGGCCGACCCGCTGCCCAAGGGCTATGATGCCCTGAAACAGGGCACCCAGGTGCAGACACAGCTCACGGGCAAGCCCTTCAACTACGACTTTGCGCCTCAGACCGATTATTACCTGAAGGCCCACCTGTTCGGCGACATCTTTGCCCGCAACAATCTCACGTTTGCCGAGCGCGAGATGGTCACCGTCTCGGCCATTTCCTCGCTTCCTGGCTGTGAGCCGCAGCTGCTGGCCCACGTGAGCGGCGCGAGAAACATGGGCGTCACCGACGGGCAGTTGCGCGCCATTCCCGGCATCCTCAGGGACAAGGTTGGCGAGACCGAGGCCACGCGATGCCAATTGGCCGTAGCCCAAGTGCTCGGCGAACCTGCCGAGGCCTGCTACACCGTTGACTTCTCGGTCTGGCCCAAGGGCGAACCCAACACGGCCTATGCCCAATACTTCATCGGCAACAGCTACCTTGCTCCCATGGGCGAGGGCTTGTTTAACGTCACCTTTGAACCCCGTTGCCGCAACAACTGGCACATCCACCACAAGCAGATGCAGGTGCTCGTGTGCGTTGCCGGTCGCGGCTGGTATCAGGAATGGGGCAAGGACCCTGTCGAGATGACTCCCGGCACCGTCATCGCTATTCCCGCCGAGGCCAAGCACTGGCACGGCGCAGCCCGCGACTCGTGGTTCCAGCACTTGACCTACAACACCAATGTTCAGGAAGGGGCAAGCAACGAGTGGCTCGAGCCCGTGACCGACGACCTGTATGACCAATTGAAATAACTGCAGCGCGGATCTCTCCACAATCCGTAGCGAACAGTTGCTGCCGCATAATGCTCGGCACTGTCATGCAAAAAAATGAATCGTTTTGTGTGACAGTGTCGAATTCTTTTTATAATTTTGAAGCTACAATCAACCGACCAAGTCACTCACCACACTCATGATAAAACAAGGAAGTGTACACAATGCCACCGAACTGGTGGACCTGATTCAGGAAATCGGGTTCTTGCCATTGCTTTATAGCGGCATCGGCGGCTACTCGGCCGAGGATGCCGTGGATGCCGACTGCCGCTATGTGGTCTATGACGACGGCGGGTGGGACTGGCCCATGTGGAAGTGGAAAGGGCCCATCGTCACCGAGGGCGGCTGCGTGTACGGCAAATTCTTTGACAAGAAAGCCGGCTACATCAGCATGGACTGGTGGCCCGACTTCTACAACTACCGCCGCCACGCCTACCCCGCCCCACCCGAGGGCTCCATCGAGGAAGCCATTGTGCTGACCCTGCGCGAACACGGCAGCCTCATCACACGTGAGCTGCGCGCCGCATGCGGTTTCTCGGGGACGAAGATGCGCAGCCGTTTTGACGGATATGTCACCCGCCTGCAGATGGCGTGCCGCATCGTCACCCAGGACTTTGTCTATCCACGCGACAAGCACGGCCACGAGTACGGCTGGGGATGGTCACTGCTCACCACTCCCGAACAGCTGCTGGGCAAGGAGGCATCCCAGTGTGACCGCACGCCTCAAGAATCGCTGGAACGCATGGTGGAGCACTTCAAGCGCATCCTGCCTCACGCGAGCGAGAAGCAAATCATGAAATTACTCAAATAAAGCCACGCAACCATCATGAAAAAAATTCTCATCACCCTTGTCATGTTCATGGCCTTCTCAGCCATGAACGCCCAGAAAATCAGCCACATCGAGACGACACGCTCATGGCACTACGTCTATGACAACAACGGCAAGAAAATCAACACCATCAGCGTCACCAAAGGCGAGATCGTGGCCTACAGCGAGTCCTTCTATATCCTGAAGCATGGCAGTTGGTACTACACCTGCGATGCCAAGGGCAAGAAGCTGCACACCTTCAGCGTGAGCAATGTAGGCGAGGTGCTCAATGCCGCCGGCGACACCTTCACCAGCAAGAAAGGCAGCTGGATCTACACCTGGGACAAGAACGGCAGGAAACTCGCCACGCGCCCAGCCCGGTAAGCCCGCAAGGTAAGTTCCTTTACTCACAACTATTAACACTGAAAAGTTGCACAATTCAGTGTTTTTTCCTATATTTGCCCTTACGAAAAAACTACAAGGAGATAATAAGTGTATATATTCCCTTCATGGTAGCACCTTAATTAAACAGAATTGACAGTACCTATGTTTAGATTTATCCATACCAGTGACTGGCACCTGGGCCAGAGTTTTTACGGCTACGACCGTAGCGAGGAACAAGCCGACTTCCTGAGGCAGCTCGCCGACATCGTGCGCAAGCAACAACCCGACGCGCTGCTCGTGAGCGGCGATATCTTCCACACTGCGGCGCCGTCCAATGCCGCTTTCAACCAATATGTCAACGCCATGCTCGACATCCACAAGGCATGCCCCACCATGGCTATTATCGTCATCGCCGGCAACCACGACAGCGCAACGCGTCTCGACAGCGACAAGCGCCTGTGGGAACTGGCTAACGTGACCGTGAGAGGTGGCATCACCCGTTGCGAGGACGGCGTGGCCGACCTGAACAGCCACATCATCAAGGTGGGCAACAAGGGCATTGTCGCGGCAATCCCCTTTGCCTACCCCAACAATTTCCCACTGCCTGCAAGAGCGATAGAGATTGAACGCGGGCAACGCCAGCAGGCCTACTTCCAAGCCCTGCTCGACCGCGCCAACGCCAGCAACCATGATCAACTGCCCGTGGTACTGATGGCCCATCTGGGCGTGAGCGGCAGCGACACTACTGGTCATGACAGCAACATGATGATGGAATGTGTGGGCATTGAGACCCTGGGCCAGGGCTATGACTATGCCGCTCTTGGGCACATCCACCGTCCACAGGATCCGAGTGAACGCGTACGGTACTGCGGCACCCCTATCCCCGTCAGCTTTGACGAGCAATGCGAGCACTCGGTGAGCATTGTTGAGATCGACCAGCACGGAGCCATGCCACGCGTCGAGACCAAAGTCATCAAGAACATCAAGCCCCTGCACACCGTGCCCGCCGGACAGGCCGTGGACTTTGAGCGGGCACTGAACCTGCTGCGGGAACTCAATCCCAATGAACGCTCCTACATCAGGCTCAACGTGCTCGTGGAGCGTTACCTGCCTGCAGGAGCCCTGGAACAGGCAGCCCTTGCCGTGAAAGACAAGCAATGCCGCCTGTGCGAAATCAAGAAGACCGCCACCGCGGCCGACGCCCAGAAGTCCAGCCAGATGAGCGTCGAAGAATTCAACCGCAAGGAACCCATCGATGTCGCCAACCAATACTTCATGGATAAATTCGGCGAGCCCATGAATGAGCAGCAACGCGAGATGTTCAACTTCATCTATCAACTGGTACAGGAGGAGAACAGGCAATGAGGCTCAAACGTCTTACCATCGAAAACATCGCCTCGATCGAGCATGCGGTGATTGACTTTGACGCCGCTCCGCTCATCGATGAGCACCTGTTCCTCATCACCGGAGAGACCGGGTCGGGCAAATCGACCATCATCGACTGCATCTGCCTGGCACTGTACGGCAACACGCCACGCTTGAATGCCGCAAGGAAAGATGACTATGACACATCGGGGAGCAATGAGGAGAGCCTCAAGACCGACGACGTGAGACAGCTATTGAGGCGCGGTACCGTGAGTGCCGACGTGTGCCTCACCTTTGATGACGATGAAGGGACCCCCTACGTCGCAACATGGCATGTGCACCGCTCGCACAACAAAATCGAGGGTGCCATCCAAAAGCCCGTGCGCGTCATCGAGACCGACGAGACCGCTACCAAGCACGATTATTTCAGCAAAGCAAACGAGCTGAAGGCATTTAACAAGCGCGTCATCGGGCTCGACATGAACGAGTTTTTCCGCACCGTCGTGCTCGCACAGGGCAAATTTGCCGAGTTTCTCAACAGCGACGAGAACGACAAATCGGACCTGCTCGAACGGCTGACGGGCACACAGATTTACACCCAAGTGGGCAGCAAGATTTTTGAAGTGTGCCGCGAGAAAGAAATGGAACGCGACAACCTGAAGACACAACTGCAAGGCATCGTGCTGCTGACCGATGAGGAAAAGGAGCACATCAACCAGGAAATCGCCGCCCACAGCCAGAAATGCGACGAGGCCGCCAAGCAGGGCGAGAACGCCAAGCAGATGCTGCAATGGCTCGATGACAAGGCCCAAAACGAGAAAGAACTGGCCGAGAAGACACACGAACTTGCGGAAAAACGGTCGCTGACCGAGCAAGCTACCTATCTCGAGAAACTGCGAATAGCCGACGACTGGGACGCCACAATCGAGCCCCGGCGCGAGCTACGGGAGAGCCAACGCGCCGAGCGCCAAATCCTGTCGCTGCAACAGGAGAAACCCGCCATGCAGGAAGAATTTGACCGGTTATGTGCCGCACTGCGCGCCGCCGCAGCCCGGCTGGAGAGACAGCAGTCGCAACTCGATGAGACCAACCGGCTGCTCAACCAAGAGGCGGCCAACAAGGAGATGTACAAGGGGATTCAGGGAATCAAGCGATTACTGAAACAGCGCCACACCGAACAGGACAACATAACCCAGTACACCCGCACGCTGCATCAGGACGAGAAGCGCCAGCCCAACGTTGAAGCCACCGCCCACACCACTCTCAAGGCACAAGAGGAGCAAAAAAAACAGGTCAAGCTACTCGAGGCCGGACTCGAGAAGATGGACACGGCAGGCATCAACAGGCTGAAGGACGCCCTCAACAACGCCAAGCAGGGGCTCATGCAGCTCATTGCCAGCAACGACACCATCGGTCAGGCCGCCGAGCGGGAGAACAGCCTTAAGCAAGAGTTAACCGATGAAAGGCAGACACTTGAAAAGCTGCAGGGAACCCTCGCCGACAAACGCACCATAAAAGAACAGGCACTGGCTGCCGTAGAGCGTGAATCGGACTGGAACAACCTGCTGCTGCAGGCCCACAAGTCGCTCCACAAGGGCGACACATGCCCCGTTTGCGGTCACGTCATCGAGGAGTTGCTCCAGCCCACTGCCGAGACCACACTCCAGGAATTGCGCAACAAGCTGCGCGAGGCCGAAAACGACCTGAACAATACCGAGGCCAACATCACGGCATCGGGCAAAGCCATCACCCGCATCCAAGACCAGGTGGACAAAGCCAGCGCAGAGGTCGTCAAGCGAACCCAGGCCCGCGACCTGCAGTGGCAACAAACCAGCCAACTGCTGGCTCGATGCGGCAAGGCCGTCGATGCGCCCACCGATAATGTACAAGCAGCCACGCTCATCGGTGCCATCGATCATGAAACCGAGGAGCTGAACACCCGATTGCAGGCAGCAACGGCCCTCAACAACCGCATCATCAACGAGCGCGACAAGCTGGCAATGCTCACACAGAGCCATAACAAGGCTCAACTGGACCTGAACAACGTTATCGAGAGCATCAAGCACCAGCACGAGGTTATCGAGCACAGCGTCCTGAGGGTCAACGCATTGACCAACGACCTGGACGGCATGTTCGCCATGCCCGACTGGCAGGACCGCCTGGCCAGCCAGTCCGACTTCATCCAAGAGCTGGACCGCAAGGCTACCGAGTACCAGGACCTGGAGAAGGCAGCCCAGCGGCTCACCCGCGAGACAAGCATTGCCCGCACCGTTATTCCCGCCATGGAAGACAACAAGCGCAACATCCAGGGACTGGAAGACAACGAGAAGGCGACCGAAACCATACCAAGCAATCTGGATGAGCTGTGGCGACAGTTAGAGAACCGCAACATCAACTGGAACAATCAGCTCGGCAACGAGCGCAACAAGGCTCAATCGTCGCGCCGGGCAGTGGATGACTACATCAACAAGCATCCTGGCATGGACATTGAGCGGCTGACGTCACTGGATGCCCACCCAGCGGGCGAAATTGAAGCCTTCAAGCGGGAACACAAGCAACTGACCGACCTCATCACCCACATGCAGGGCGAGATGAGCGCCTTGAAGCTGCGCCAGCAGGAGCTCAATGGCAAGAAGCCCGATTTCCATGAGCAGGACCGCGAGAGGCTTGAGGAAATCATTCGCACATGCCAGCAACAGCAGCAAGAGCTGAATGCCCTGATAGCCGACCTGAACGTGCGCCTCAAGACCGACGAGGCCAATCAAAAGGCGGTAGGCGAGACCAAGGCCGCACTCGACACAGCCGATGCAGTGTTCAAGCAATGGTATGACCTCAAGGAAGTGCTCGGAGACTCCAAGGGCAACAAGTTCCGCAGAATAGCACAGAGTTATATCCTCAACGAGCTACTTCACACGGCCAACGGCTACCTGCGGCAGTTCAATGACCGCTATGAGCTCGTAGCTCGCCCTGGCAAACTGGTCATCCTGGTGCGAGACCTGCTGCAAGGCGACCTGACGTCTGTCAACACGCTGTCGGGTGGCGAGAGCTTCATGGTTGCGCTGGCATTGGCACTGGCACTGTCGAGCACTACGGGCAAGATGTTCAGCGTCGACACGCTCTTCATCGACGAGGGCTTCGGCTCATTGAGCGACAACTATCTGGGCAGCGTCATGAACACGCTCAACCGCCTGTATGAGATGGGTGGCCGGCGCGTGGGCATCATCAGCCACGTGAAGATGCTCAAGGAACATGTCACGACCCAGATCGTGGTCGAGCATGATGAGGGCAACAACACCGTGAGCCGCGTCAAAACCATCTCGATGCAAGACGGGGCAGCATTGTTATGATGCCACCCCGCGTTAAAAGCCGGTTCTGACAGTACCGATGCCCTACTGCAGGATATCGAGGCCATGGATTATGCCACTGTAGGAAATGGCATCGCGTCCACGCGGGTCGACGTCGATGGTTGTCTTGCCGTTCATGAACACCTCGATATGGAACCTGTAGCTGTCATCGCCGTTCTCGATCTTGAAGGTGACACGAGCCCGGTCGGGCTTGGGATACTCCACCTTGTAGTCGCGCAAGTCGCTCATGAAGTTGAGAGCTTTATACCCGCTGGCACCATAGCCCACGTTTTGTCCTGAGCCGGCATAGGGCAGGTAACAGCTAACCATGCCGTCGCGCACAATCATCTTTTGGCCCTGGCTCACGCTCATCGTGGGAGCCGACAGGGGTCTCATCGAGCCAACCATGACCACATACTGGCGAGACTCCAGCAAGTTCCTGATGGCCTGGGCGCGCTGCTCATCCACAACCTTGTTGCCGGTCCCACAGGCTGCAAGCGTCAACAGCAGCAATGTCGCAAAAAGTAATACCTTTTTCATGACTTCTTCGGTTTTTGGGTTTCTTGTAATATTTTGATTAATGGGTCAATGCCATTAGTTGGACTGCAACCGAGCCAAATCGTTTAATCGGTGACAACTACATCTGTACTACAACAACACTTCCCCGTCAAACGAGATGGCATCGCGGTCGCGCGGCATCACATCGATGATGGCTTTGCCGGAGGTAAACATGTCGATGCGGTAATGGAACAAATCCTCACCGTTGTTCACGTCAAACTCGATGACATAGCGGTTGCGCGTCGACTTGATGACCTTGTAATTCTTGATTTCGCCCTTGAAGTTCAGCCCCACGCCGCCACCATAGGGCAAGCGATAGGCCTCGCCCACATAGGGGAGGTAGCTGTCAACCTGGTCGCCATCCACCTTCAACTCATAGTTATCGTTGACATGGCGCGCCATTCCGTTCAGCGACTTCATCCAGTCAACCGCAATCGTGTAGCTGCGGGATTGGATGGCTTCTTCCACTTGGTGCATCACCTGGGCCTCGCGTTCGGCCTTGGCCACACTGTTCTGCGTGCCACAACCCGTCAACAGCAACGCGGCTACACCAATGAGGGCTAAAATCAACTGTCTCATCCTAATTCCATTATATAGAAATAACACTTGGCCACACTTGAAGCGAGGTTTTAAATCAATTATGTAATCACCTGATTACTGCGATCTTGGTCACCACAGCCTCGCTGCCGCCTCCCGAGCGTGAACACAGCACCATATAGACACCCGTCTTGGCCGGCTCGCCATACTGGTCACAGCAGTCCCAGGTCACCATACCGCCCGTCGACTTGAGCTGGCGGATGACATTTCCACCAGCATCGGCTATCTTGACCAGCGAACCGTCCATGAGTCCCACAATCGTCACGTCGCCAGTGAACTCGGGACGCACGGGATTAGGATAAGCATAGATGTCGTCGTAGCTGGTTGCGGCAGGACTGGAGTCACTGAAGTACTCATACAATCCCGCTGGAGTCGTGAGATACACCGAGTTGCTGTTGGGACTGCAGCACACGCGGTAAACCGTATTGGAAGCCAGCGGACTGTTGGTCATGTTGAAACGGTTGATGATTTCGGTACCGTCGGCACTCACCAGGAACAAGCCCGAGGACTGGGTTGCTATCCACTTGCGGTTAGCGCCATCTACTGCCACATCATTGACCTGAATACCATCGAGCAGGTAATCGGCCATGTTGGTACCGTCGTTGCGAGGCACCTTGATGTGGTTGACCCTGAAGTCGTCGGAGAATGCCTGGGCAGGATTGAACGAGATGACGCCCTCGGTACAGCCCATCCACACGACACCATTCAAGTCCTCGGTCAGGCACATGATGTTGGTCCAGCCATAAGGCTGCCCGTCCTGATCAATGAGCTGCTTATATTGCATCTGCTGGGGATGTGACGTGAGTTCGCCACCGGTGTTCCAGAAGAAGACCGGCCTTTCAAAGCCACCGTCGGCAAAGATCTTGATATCATAGTTGCTATTGCGTGTCGAGAGGAACCTGGCCTGCTGGGTGTGATTGGAACTGATGCCATCTATCTGGACATAGACCCAATCGCCCTTGGACGTGGTATTGGTCTTGGCCTTGTCGGCAGGCAAGACCATCACCATGTTATCCTTGTTCTCAAGAGGCTGAGCCACCCACAGGTTACCGTAACGGTCTATTGTGGTGATGGGATGCATCGCATATTGCTTCTTCAATGCGCTATTGGTGCTGTCGTAATGGCACACTATCTCATTGTCCACGACCTTGAGCAAGCCGTCGCGCCACGTTCCCAGGAAATAGGTATTCTCCTCACCCGGCAAGAAGTCTATCCAGTAGCAGCCGTTCACGGGGGCCCCGTCGGGAGTGACATCGTTCCACCAGGATCCGTCGTAGGTAGCCACAGCTGTCGGGGTGGTGGTGGTGAAAAAGCCATTGGCACTGGGAGGCGTGACATACAGCTTGTCCTGAGACTTGTTATAGGTCATCCAGAATGGCACGGCAAACGACAAGGCATTGGGCTTATAGTAGTTATCGGCGCCATACAGGTGCAGGCCGTTGGGACCGACAGCCCACAACATACCTTCACCATTGGGATTGCAGCTGCACATCTCGCCACCGGTCTCGGTGGCAACAAGATTCTTGCCATCTAAATCAGTCTTGTAGAATCGCTTCTCGGACGGCACATTGATCAGGTAGCCGCCGCGGGTGCGCTGGGCCTCGGTAGTGCGGCCACTGATAATTTCATCGGCCACAAATTTGGGGTTACCGTCATTGCCTACGGTCATTGTGCCAAAATAAACGCGGCTGGTAAAACAAAACAGCGTGTTGTCGCTGATGGGGCGCAGACGGCAGTTCTTCTTGAAGGAGCCGATGCTGAACGACGACAACTGGTCGTGATAGTCGGCAGCATCGCCATAATAGAAATTATCGGCCGAGCACAGCAAGAGCAAGTCTCCCATCTGGGCGACCGAGGTGAGTTTCTCTCCATACAGGTGCGATTCCTTGACGACCAGCTTGTTGTCATCGATTACCACATAGCCAAAATCGGTGGCCAGGTAGATCAGGCCATCGGCAAATGTCACATCGTTGACAGTCTTGCCCGCGGTCAACACGGCATCCTTGATTTCAGGCATGTTCACGACCGAGCCGTTGCCCCTGATGATATCGATGTTGGAATTGGAATACACGACCACCAGGTAGTCCTTGTAGCTGTTGTAGAAAATCTCGGAGATTCCCATGTCGCTCAAGTCGTTTATGACGCTTAGGGACTCATTCTCCTCGGTTTCTTTATCCAGTCGGAACAAACTGGACCCCGACTGGTAATAAACAAAACGGTTGGTCTCGATGACATTGGATATCTGATCGCCCACAAAGGAGGAGTGATAATACCAATTGCCAACAGCATTATCGGCCACAACGGTCAGATGCATCAACAATGCCAGCAGCAAGAATATCTTCTTCATAGTCATTATCATCTTGATGATTATATATAAATAAACGTAACTCGGCCCGTTAAATTGTATCCAATGCAGACTGAATTGCGCCTCTGGGCTTAAAAAGCGGGAGGGGGCACGTCAATAGCTCAGGGTCACATGCTTGGCGGCAGGAGACGAAGCATCGAGTGTAAACGATGCCCAGGTGCTGGTGAGCTGGCTCTCATAACGCACCTTGTACTTGATGGGGCGGAAAAACTTGACGGTCACTTCCCCCGTTGCACACTCTTCAACCGCGCCGCGGCGTTTCTTCCCCTTTTTCTCGACAATGCCACACTCACCGTCACGCATCGTGAAGACCAGGTTGACCGTCTCGTCGGCACCGAGCATGAATCCCGTGCGGACGATGCGCACCCGGCCTCCATCCATCACCTCAAACCGTACCGCGTCGTCGCTCCCCTGGCCATCAGGGCCGGTGAGCAACTGCACGATGTGGGTGCTGGCCGGCTTTTTCTCGGTGCGCCCCATGAGCAAGGCCACCAGTGCCATTGCCACCACAAAGGCGATCGTGTAGAATTCCGGAGAGGTGATGTCCATGGCGGCAGTATTACTTGAGTTTGCCGATAATCTCACGGGCAATTATCCGTGAAGAAGATGGTGACCAATGGGTGTCGTTGAACAGGTAGACATCCTTCACGCCCTGTACCAGAAGCGGACGCAGCACGCCCTTGGAGAAGACAAAGCAAGTGGTGTCGGCACCCATCCATTGGGCGATTTGCTCATTCAGTGTCTTGGATGGATAGGGATTGTCCTCTATAAAGTCCTGATACAGGTCATACTTGTCGCACGCAATCAGGATAACGAGATTAATGCCTTTTTCACGGGCTTTGTCGATGAGTTGACGGTAGTTGTCCTGAATGCGTTGCTGGACATCGGCGGGCACCTGGATGCCGTTTTTCACATCCTCGTTGTAGAAATACAGCGTGGATGGCTCATTGCCGCCAAACATGGGTTTGGACAGGCGCGCCTTATAGATCGGGTTGGCGCCAAAGAGATGATAGAAAATGAAATCCTTTACCCTCATCAGCGGCCCTGCCGACGCATTGTCTTGTGAAGCATTGTCATCGCTGCCATCCACGGCCTGAGGCTTGGCCGGCGGCAGCGGTATCGACTTGTGGTCGGTTACAAAGTTGTTGTGGCGGTCCACAATGTAGCGCTCCACCTCCTGGACGACAAGATTTCTCACCCGTGAAGAATCGATGCTGCCCAAGTTCAACACGTCGTAGGCCAATTGGACAGGACTCGACAGTGTGGGATCCTGGGGCGTGAACACGGTAACATCGAGTTTACCATCATGGGCCAGATAGTTCACATAGTCGCCCACCTTGCCCACGCCGCCGCCATGCGAGAACGAGTCACCCACAACCAGCACGTCGCAGGACGATAAACGCAGGATGCTGTCATTGTCCTCGCCGGCGTAATACACGTCGGGCAACACGCCGCTGCTGATGGAATCGGAATATTCCGGGCCGCTGTCAATCAAGCCCAGACGCATCAGGTCGCCCGAATTGTCGTCGGTTACCCACAAGTAAACAGCCAAGCCCACCAGCAGCAGCCAGAGGGGGAACACCGTATAAGAGAGCTTGATAAGAAACTTTTTCATGACACAATCTCAGAACTGGAAATAAATGAAGGTCTGCACCTGTCCGGCGAAATAAAAAATCAGGAAGGCCACCAATGCATATAGGGCAAGCCTCGTCACCTGCAGCGAGAAGATGCGATAGCCATCAATCTGCAGCACATGCTGACGCTCCCGCTGCAGCCACTCCACCACGACCAGGCCAACGCACCACAGCAGCGTGGTAGCCATCTTCATGGTCAACCCGTGATAGCTCAGCAACGACGGCGAGAACAAGCGAGCGGTGAAATCACAGAAGCTCGAGAAATCAGGTGCACGGAACAGCACCCACCCAAAGTTGACAAGCAGGAACGTCACAAGCATGGAGATTGACTCACGCGCCGTGGGCAACCAGCGGCCATGAGCCACCGTGTCCTTGTAGCGGCGCCCGCCCCACAGGATGAGGGGGATAAACAATACCGCATGATACAGTCCCCACAGGACAAACGTCCAGTCGGCACCGTGCCACAAACCACTCAGGGCAAACACGATGAGCGTGTTGATAATCGTGCGGGAACGGCCACGGCGGCTACCGCCAAGCGGGAAGTAAACATACTGCGTGAACCAGTTCATCAACGTGATGTGCCAGCGACGCCAGAACTCCCTCACGTTGCGCGAGAAATAAGGCACCTTGAAGTTGGTCGTCAGCCTGAAACCGAACAGTTTGGCACAACCGATGGCGATGTCGCTGTAGCCCGAGAAGTCGGCATAGATCTGGAACGTGAACAACAAGGATGTGACAAACAACGACACGCCCGTCGCATAGCTCAACCCGTCCCATACTTGATTAACCACCTCGGCACAGGTGTCGGCAATGATGAGTTTCTTGAAAAAGCCCCACAGCATCTGCCGCATGCCGTCCACAGCCAGCGAGTAATCAAAGGTGCGCTTCCCCAGCATCTGGGGCAACAAGCTGGTTGCCCGCTCGATGGGGCCTGCTACCAGCTGCGGGAAGAAGCTGATGAACGAGAAGAATGCCACCACATCGTGGGTGGCCTTGATCTTGCGGCTATAGACATCGATGGAATAGCTCAGAGCCTGGAACGTGTAGAAACTGATGCCCACCGGCAGGATGATGTGCATCGTGGGCCAGTCCACGGCAACGCCCACCAGGGCCAACACAGCCCGCAAACTGTCGACAAAGAAATTGAAATACTTGAAGGCTGCCAGTATGGAGAGATTGAGCACGATATTGACCGCACTCACGATGCGTTGACGACGGCGCTGCCCTTCAAAGCGCTCGATGAGCAGACCACTGACGTAGCTGCTGAGCGATGTGATCACGATCAAGACGAGAAAGCGCCAATCCCACCAGCCATAGAAAATGTAACTGGCCGCCAGGATGAGCAGGTTCTGCCACTTCAACGGCTTGAAAACGAACCAGTAGAGCAGAAACACTACCGGCAGGAATATCATGAATGTAAACGAGTTGAACAGCATATCGTCGTTATTCTCTCCTCATCTTCTTGTCGATGTCAGTAGACAAGAGGGCATGCTGGTTACAGCACACCCCCTTGATTATAATTGCTTGATTACGACAACCCTGGACGTTTCATCAAGGGCCATTACTTGATAATCATCACGGTTGCCTGCGGGGTGCCTGTCACTGCCGGCTGGCCACCCTGAGCGGCATAGATGTTATAGACGCCCGTGACCACACGCTCGCCATCGGCACCGCTGCCATCCCAGAATGCGCAACCCATCACCGGACCCAACTGGGTAACGATATTGCCATTGCGGTCGGTTATCGTCACATAGGAGTTCTCCATCAGGCCGGAAATCTTGATCATTCCCGTGTAGTCAGGCTCAACAGGGCTGGGGAAGGCATACACGTTGTTGAAGTCAAGCGCTGCAGCGTCGCCGTTGGGGACATACTCTGCAATGCCGTTATCGGTTGCAATGTAGACGCGGTTGTTCACCGTGTCACACTCCACGCTATAGATCCTGTTGCTCGGGATATCGCTGTTATCGGTTGAGAAGTGGCCATACACCTCGGTGCCGTCGGGCGACACGTAATAGAGGCCGTCGTTGCTGGCAATCCACTTGTTGTTGTCCTTATCGACTCCGATGTCATAGACCGAGAAGCCCTCACACAGGTAACCCTTGTTCTCATTACCCTCGACCGACTTGGTGACCTCGGGACGCATCACGCGGGGATGCTCGTCGAACAAGACAGCAGGATCAACGACAAACAGGCCCATGTCGTGAGCCACCCAGATGAGGCCTTCGTTGTCCTCCTCCATGTGGGACAAGTGTACCCATTCCACCTGCTTGTTGTTCTGGTCGATGAAGTGGGTGATGCTCACCAGATTGTAATTATCGTCCAGCGGGTTCTCGCTACCGTTGTCAAAGCAGATGAAGCGGCCAATATAGGGTCCCGTGGGATAGTCGCAGTCGCTGTAAATCTTGATATTGTTCTTTGAAGCCACGATGAAGCGTGAGCGCTGCATGGTTCCGGTATTGAGATTGAGCAGTCCGCTGGGAACAAACCAGTCGGTCTTGGAGACGCTTGTCTTGGCCACCTTGTCATGGGTCAGCACGGCAACAGGATTACTTGCTGCACCATAGGAACTGACAACCCACAGGTTGCCGTACTTGTCGAATGCGGGTGACGGCTTGTAGGTAGAGATGGGCGAATTGGACGAGGTGTAGGTTGTCACCACCGCGTCATTATTCACCTTGTGGATACCCTTGTTCCAGCTGGCACGAACGTAGGAGGTCGGTTCAAGGGGATTGAACATGAACTGGTAGCCCGCACCCGTTGCGCTATAAGAGACATTGGCCCAGTTGTTGCCATCATAGGTGTTGATCGTGTTAGCGATAGTCTGTGAGGTCGTGGAGATTGCATTGGGGCCAGAGTTGCCCAGATACAACTTGTTCTTGGCAGCACAATACTTCAGCCAGAAACCCAGCGCGGTCGTCATCGTGTTGGTCTTATAGTACACTGTGCTGCCGCTGGTGTGCAGGCAGTTGGCGTCAACAATCCACACGGTTCCGTCACCATTGGGATTGGAACTTGCAAAGCTGATGACGCTGCTGGCCTTGGTGGCGGTGGTGCCCGTCGGGTCAATCGTGTAGTAATAAGCCTTGCCGGCGTAGTTGGCGATGAAACCCGTCGGGGTCTTCTGGACACTGGTGGGATCGGTGGACGAGTTCATCTTGGTCAACACGGGCGTGTCCGACGAGAAGTCATAGGTGTACAGGCCATAGGATGTGCCGGGTACCAAGACAAAGAACTTGTTGTCGTTGATGGGATAAGTCTTGGCTCCCGTAAAGGTTCCACTCACCCTGGACAACTCGTTGCGCGGGTCGCCCACGGTGGGGTCGCCATAGTAGCAATAGCGGCTCGAGATTACATAGAGCATGTTACCCACCTTGCCGGCCGAATAAACGGTGATATTGTTGCCCATGTGGTAATTCTTGATGACGCGCAACGTGGATTCGTCGATCGTGACAAAGCCATAGCCTACCGATACATAGGCCACACCGTCGGCAAAGGTGATGTCATTGATGGCCTTGCTCACGCAGTCGCCCAGCACGCCCGAGTTGAGGGTGTAGGTCGTGGGCGGCAGCACCACGTTCTTGATGGCGCTGATGTTGGTCACCTTTCCGTTACCGTCAATCACATCGATGTTGGAGTTGGCATAGGCGACAAAGAGCAGGTTGTTTTCCCAGTCATAGTAAATCTGAGAGATATAGCTATCAGTGAGGATGTTCTGCCTGCCTAACGAGATGGTGGTCTGGGTAGCCTTGTCGAACTGGAACAAGATGCTGCTCACCAGGTAATAAACCTTGTCGCCGGTGTCATAGATATTCTCAATCTTGGATGACACAAATGCGCTGTGGATCTTCCAGGTGCCAGCATTGGCTCCAATCACCGACAGCACAAGAAGCAACACCGAAATAAAATGTTTTTTTAACATGTCGTCTATTTAGTTTAATTGAGTTTGTTCAGCATTATAAACATATTGATAATCAGCGAGATGAGCGCCCAAAACGTCCAAAACCCACTGTATCAAGTGCCAAAGGTATAAAATATTACCGATAAAACGCCTTTTTTAAGCCAAATAAGATGTCAAAATCTTTCTTAAAAATTGCAAATTCAATCCATTGTGGACACGGCACCGTCGTCAACGACAGCACCGGCATCATCAATGACAATAAACGCCCAAGATCATCACTTGATGATCAGTACGCTAACCACGGGATCCCCGTTCACTGCGGGTTGAGAGCCCTGAGCAGCATAGACATCATAGAGCCCCGTGGGCAATCGGTCGCCATCGGCGCCATTGCCGTCCCACAGCGCGCTTCCCATCACCGGCCCCATCTGGGCAACGACATTGCCCTTGCGGTCGGTGATCGTTACATAGGTATTCTCCATCAGGTTGGAAATCTTGATCAAGCCCGTGAAGTCCGGCCCAACAGGATTGGGATAGGCATACACGTTATCAAAGTTCAAAGCGGCGGCCTCGCCTGTGGCGACATACTCGGCAAAGCCGTTGTCGGTAGCGATATAGACGCGGTTGTTGACGGTGTCACACTCGACGCTGAAAACCTTGTTGCTGGGGATGTCGCTGTTCTCGGTGGCAAAATGATTGTAGACCTCGCTGCCATCGGGCGAGACGAAATAGAGGCCGTTGTTGGTGGCCAACCACTTGTTATTGTCGCGGTCGACGCCCACGTCATAGACCGTGAAGCCCTCGCACAGGTACCCCTCGCCGGCCTTGCCCTCGCTTGACGTGGTGACGTAGGGCCGCACGACGCGGGGATAGTCATCAAATATCACGTCGGGGTCGAGCACAAACAGGCCCATGTCATGGGCTACCCAGATGAGGCCCTCATTATCTTCCTCGAAGTGCATCAGGTGCACCCATTCCACCTGCTTGTTGAACTGGTCGACAAAATGGGTTATGCTCACCAGGCGGTAATTGTCGTCCTTCACGTTCTCGCTGCCGTTGTCCCAGCAGATGAAGCGGCCGATGTAAGCTCCCGAGGGGAAGTCGCAGTCGCTGTAAATCTTCACGTTGCTCTTCTTGGACACCATGAAGCGTGAACGCTGCATGGATCCCGTATTGAGTTTAAGCAGGCCACTGGGGATGAACCAGTCGCTCTTGGAGACGCTTGTCTTGTCAAACTTGTCCTTGGGCAACACCACAACAGGATTACTTGCCGCGCCATAGGAGCAAACCACCCACAGGTTGCCGTAGTTGTCAAAGGCGGGAGACGGCTTTATCGAGGATATGGGCGAATTGGACGAGGTGTAGTTGGTCTTCAGGACATCGTTGGCCACCTTGTGCAAGCCGTTGGACCAACTGCCCCTGACGTAGGTTGTGGGGTCGGTCGGCGAGAACACAAACTGATAGCCGCCGCCCTTGGCCGTGTAGGCTGTCACATCGGCCCAATGGGCACCATCATAGGTGTTGATCGCATTGACGGCATTCATGTCGGTGGTCGATATCGAATTGTTGGGCCCCGACATGCCAACATACAGCTTGTCCATAGCGGCATTATACTTGAGCCAGAAGGGCGATGCGGTGGTCAACGTGTTGATCTTGTAATAAGCGCCGCTGCCACTGGTGTGCAGACCATTGGCATCAAGCACCCACACCGTGCCGTCGCCATTGGGATTGGAGCTGGCTGTGCTGGTGACGTTGTTGGTCTTGGTGGCGGTGGTTCCCGCCGAGTTGATTGTGTAATAGTAGGACTTGTCGATGAAGTTGGCAATGAAACCCGTCGAGGTCTTCTGGACATTGAACGGCCCTGCCGAGATCAGCCTGGTCAACGTGGGTGTGCCCGACGAGAAGTCGTAGTTGTAAAGGGCACCTGTTGCACCGGGGATCATGACAAAGATCGAGTGGTCGTTGATGGGATAGGTCCTGGCGGTTGCAAAGCTGCCGCTCACCCTGGTCAACTCGTTGCGCGGGTCGCTCACCGTGGGGTCGCCATAATAGCAATAGCGCCCCGAAATGACGTATAGCATGTTTCCCACCATGCCGGCCGAGTAAACCGTGATGTTCTTGCCCATGTGATAATTCTTCTTCACCCGCAATGTGGTCTCGTCGATGGTGATGAAGCCATAGCCCACCGACACATAGGCCACACCACCGGCAAAGGTGATGTCGTTGATGGCCTTGCTCACGCAGTCTTCCAGAACATGCGTTTTCTCGCCCAAGGTATAGGTGGTGGGTGGCAGCACCATGTTCTTGATGGCGCTGATGTTGGTCACCTTGCCGTAACCGTCAATCACATCGATGTTGGAGTTGGCATAGGCGACAAAGAGCAGGTTGTACTCGTAGTCGTAGTAAATCTGCGAGATCATATTATCAGACAGGATGTTCTGCCTTCCCAACGCTATGGTCGCCTGTGTGGCTTTGTCAAACTGGAACAGGTTGTTGCAATTGAGGTAATAAACCTTGTCGCCGGTGTCGAAGATGTTGTCGATTTGGGTCGACACAAACGCGTTATGGGTCTTCCAGGTGCCGGCACTGGCTCCAACCACGGCCAGCACGAGCAGCGACAACAGAATATAAAGTCTTTTCATCATGTCTATATTGTTCATCTGATCTTTCTCTTAGGCATAAAAAACAAGCTGATTAGCAGCCATCGGACACATGCCAACGAGCCATCGCCGGCAGTACCAACTGCCAAAGGTATAAAATAAAAACGAAAAAACTGTGCTTTTATTCCAACAAGATATCCAAAAACCTTGAGAAAAGCAGTTATTTTAACAGCATTGAGGGCACGGTGCCACCCCCCAATGGCGGCTCCGAGCCCTCAACGATGAGTTACGGCAGGCAGCAGCGGCGCTGCTGTGTTACTCGGCCGTTGTGGTCGCGGCAGCGGCTGCCTCGACCCACTTCTTGACCTCGTCGACAACGGGCACCTTGTAACCCAGCTTGTACTTCTTGTTGATGTCGAGCAGGTCCTGGAAGAGCTTGCCCGGCTTTTCCAGTGCCCCCAGAGCTGCCACGGTCAGGAAACCCGCCTTGTGGATGGGTGCCACCCACTCCTCGGGGATGCCCAGGGCGGTGAAGGCCTCGACCTTGTCACGGGCGGGCACCTTCTCGGGACGCATCTGCGGGAACAGCAGCACGTCCTGGATGTAGCTGTTGCCGGTCATGAGCATCACCAGACGGTCGATGCCGATGCCGATACCGCTCGTGGGCGGCATGCCGTATTGCAGGGCACGCAGGAAGTCCTGATCGATGATCATGGCCTCGTCGTCGCCCTTGTCGGCCAGGCGCATCTGCTCCTTGAAGCGCTCCTCCTGGTCGATGGGATCGTTCAACTCGCTATAGGCATTAGCAAGCTCCTTGCCGTTGACCATGAGCTCAAAGCGCTCGGTCAAGCCGGCCTTGCTGCGATGCATCTTGGTGAGCGGCGACATCTCCACGGGATAGTCGATGATGAACGTGGGCTGAATGAATGTGCCCTCGCAGAACTCGCCGAATATCTCGTCGATCAGCTTGCCCTTGCCCATGGTGTCGTCAATCTCAAGCTTCAACGCCTTGCACACCTCGCGGATCTCGCCCTCGCTCTTATCCTCCAGGTCATAGCCGGTCTTCTCCTTGATGGCCTCGAGGATGGGCAGGCGGCGGTAGGGAGCCTTGAAGCTGATGACCTGGCCGTCAATCTCGGTCTCGGGCTTGCCGTTGACGGCGATGCAGATCTTCTCGAGCAGTTGCTCGGTGAACGACATCATCCAGTTATAGTCCTTGTACTGCACATAAAGCTCCATGCAGGTGAACTCTGGGTTGTGGTTGCGGTCCATGCCCTCGTTGCGGAAGTTCTTGCCGATCTCATACACGCCCTCAAAGCCGCCCACAATCAGGCGCTTGAGGTAGAGCTCGGTGGCGATGCGCATGTACATGGGGATGTTGAGCGCATTGAAGTGGGTGATGAACGGCCTTGCCGTGGCACCACCGGCGATGGCCTGCAGCGTGGGGGTCTCGACCTCGGTATATCCGGCATCGTCCAGCACCTGGCGCATGGTCTTGACCACCTGGGCTCGCTTCAGGAACGTCTCCTTGACACCAGCATTGACCACCAGGTCAACGTAGCGCTGGCGGTAGCGCAACTCGGGATCCTCGAACGCGTCATAGGTCACACCGTCCTTCACCTTGACCACGGGCAGTGGCTTGAGTGACTTGCTCAGCAGCTTCAACGACTGGGCATGCACGCTGACTTCGCCCGTCTGGGTGCGGAAAACGAAGCCCTCAACGCCCACAAAGTCGCCCATGTCGAGCAATTTCTTGAACACCACGTTATACATCTCCTTGTCCTCGCCAGGGCACAGGTCATCGCGGCTCACGTACACCTGCACGCGGCCACGCGAGTCCTGCAGCTCAAAGAACGAGGCCTTGCCCATGATGCGCCGGTTCATCATGCGCCCGGCGATGCTCACCTGACGCGGCTCGGCGTCGTCGCTGAAGTTGGCCACGATGTCATCGCTGTAGGCGTTAACCACATACTCATCGGCGGGATAAGGGTTGATATCCATGGCCTTGAGTTGCTCCAGACTGTTACGGCGGATAATCTCTTGTTCGCTTAATTCGAGTACATTCATGTTATGTCGATTATTTTGTTGATTTACTTTTCAAACCGCAAAATTACAACAAAGTTTTCAGTTATCCTTGATTTAACCACGATTTCACGCTTCTATACTTTTTCAGGAAGATGATTCAAGAAGATAAAACACAAGAAAAACAAAACAATGACTTTATACTCCCTCTTATAATTAACTCAGATATATTGATAATATGGATTTAGAAGGGCAAATCAGTGGTCTGGACTTCCTCACGAACCAAGCCTGAGGGCTCAAAATCCTCACTTAATTTGATATCTTTTATTTTGTTGCGATAAACAAGCCGAGTTTGATAATCATCTAACTCTATCCTCCTGTTCTTACTTATCTCGACAAACTCCAGCTCTCGCTCAATGCCCAAGAAACGGCGATCCAGCAAGTTTGCAGCAACACCTGTAGTCGATGAGCCAGCAAACGGATCAAGGACCCAAGCCCCCGGATTGGTAGAAGCCAGTATGATTCGAGACATGATTGACAACGGTTTTTGAGTAGGATGCTTTCCACAAGACTTTTCCCATGGAGCTATCGCCGGCAAACGCCAAACATCTGTCATCTGCTTGCCAGCATTCAAATGCTTCATCATTTCATAGTTATAATGATGGGGCCTTTTAGGCCATTTGCGAGCCCAAATGATAAACTCAGTGCTATAGGTGAAATAGCGACAAGAAATGTTTGGTGGTGGGTTGGTCTTTGCCCAAGTGATGACATTGAGTACCTTAAAGCCCAGGTCTGTCAAACTATTTGCTACAGTAAAGATATTATGATAGGTGCCGCTTATCCAAATTGTGCCATTGTCTTTTAATTTTTCTCGGCAAAGGGCTATCCAGTCATGATTAAACTTACGGATGCTCTCGGCTGTACCGCCCCTGTCCCACTCCCCTTTGTTAACACTCACAATCTTGCCTGCCTGATAACTTATGCCATCATTAGAGAGAAAATATGGCGGGTCAGCAAATATCATGTCAAACTTGAAATCGAATTGTTGTAATAATTCGAAACAGTCGCCATGCAATAGTGTGAAAGCTCGGTCAATGGATCTAAAGAAAGGGATTATCATTTGGTATCCTTCAGCAATTGAATAAATTCCTTAATTGTAGTAAGGTTATAAACATGAGGAATCTCAATAAAAGCTTCTTCAAGTTTGTTGCGCGCCTTTTTCCAACCAATCCCATCAGTTATCCAAACGAATTCAAATCCATCTACAGAATTCACCTTTAGTGCTAATCCTGAAAAAGAACGAGCCACCTCATTAAGTTTTGTTCCTCCATCACTGTAGAAATTCACTTCGATTAGATATTTCATCGTTTTAGTCTCAATAAAGAAGTCAAAACGTTTTTTATCAGTTCCCAAAACAGATAATTCAGGAAACTCTGATGAATAAACCTCTTGTCGAAACAAAATTGAGTTTTCATAGAAAATCCGAGCAATAGTATTCTCCATAATGTGACCACTGCGGTTTTTTCGGGCATTTGTGTCGAGACCCGTTTCAATTCCAAAAACGTAATCCACAAGGTTCTTAATGCGGCGACACTTAAACACTTGGGCAAGACCTGTTTCTAATAAGAATTTAACGACCTTATCTTCAGACTTGAAGTAACTCTTAAGCAGCACAGTATTACCCTCGTTGTCAACTACCAGTTTTTTGCCTTCGTCCCTTACGGCAATCAAGATGCTCAAGACCTCAAATACCTTGGGGTCTCGTTGCCATATTTCAGAAACAGCTTTGGTTAAATCATCTTTGCCGATGAGGTAATTGAGTGTGTTTAAACTCATCTCTATCTCGGCAACATTGGTTGCAATTTTGTCAAAGTCGCAAAAGAAATCCAATGTCTGATTGGTTTCTCGAAGTTGGGACATGAAAAGATTAAAGTCTTTAATCATAGTTCTTGATAAGTAATTCGGTTAGTTTTCCTCGTTTGCTTGGATTTGCGTTGATAGCACGAGAGGCATAGACTCGGTTGATGGAATAGTCCGCATAAATCTCTTCAAAAAATGTGTCATCGGGATTCTTGGCAGAGCAATCGGCATTGCTAAGCATCCAATACACATTTGGATGCTCGTTCAGAAAAGCGCAGTAGTCACGCAGCCTTATTTGTTCATTGTCATTAAAGTCATCCTTGGAATAGGAATTGAAACTTGAAGTGGCATTGAGTGGGCGATAAGGCGGGTCAAAGTAGAAGAAACTATAGCCACCGCTAACGTATCTCTTGGTCAACTCAAAATCTCCATTTAAGATCTTTACATCAACACGATTCAACACCTTGTTATCTGCTTTGATGACCTCTGCATTGCAGATTGTTGGGCGCAAGTGGCGACCAAAGGGAACGTTAAATTTTCCCTTGGCATTGACTCGATATAGTCCGTTAAAACATGTTCGATTAAGGAAAATCAAATACTTAGAGCGGTCAATCTCATCTAATTCCTTTTCATTGAAAATAGCTCTTGCTTGTAGGTAGAAGTCCTTCTTGGCTTCTTCGGCTTCCAATGCGAAATATCGCTGCTCTAAATCAGCCAGCCTCTCTATTAACTCATCGGGAGAGTTCTTGATTACTTGGTAGGCAGTTATCAAGTAAGGGTTAACGTCATTGATCACCGCACGTTTGATATTGGGAAATCGCTGGAGCATGTAGAAGAACATTGCTCCACCGCCCACAAACGGCTCTATATAAGTAAACTCCTGTTCTTTAATGATATCGGGCAACTGTTGTTCTAATTGTGATATCAACTGACCTTTGCCCCCTGCCCATTTAAGAAACGGCTTTGCCTCTGTACTCATCGGTTTTTGTCCTCAATTGCCGTGGACAAAAAGAAAGCGCACCACCTTCACATTTCATCCCTTAACGAAGGCTGTCCACCACAGATGCCCGTACAGAGAGATGAAAGGAAGGGGTACGCCTATACAGGATAGGCGTATCCGCATTCCCCGAGACTCTCTGTAACTAATATTAGTTTGGTGGACTATTTTCGTTAAAAGCCTCTTCGAATTTAGATACTGCTATCTAATTTTCCCACGATGTCTATTGCGTCCAGATGAGTATCTAAGACAGGTGCAAAGTTAGCGATTAATTCTTGAAAACCTTGCAGAAGTCATTGATTATTCATCTTTAACGCTGAATTCTGTTAACACATAATCTGAAGTGTCCAGCACAAGGTCACAATTGCGGTACTTAGCCTTGACGATTTGCATGGCCTCAACATCATCTTCGGCCAATATCTCGACAATACGGCTCAGCACCTCTGTCACCTCTATACGGTACTTCTTCATATCGTATGCAAAATAACACAAATACCTTGACAAAAACAGGAATAGATCAATCCTTAACAAATTTGATCAAAAATGATCAATTGAGGGTCGGGGGGGGGGTATAGCCGCAGTCGCATTTGATTGACATAGGGTCGTTGAGTCCTGTAGGGATTGCTTGAGGATGCAAATTTGGGTAATTTTTTCTTGAGTAGAAAAGATTGTTGTACCTTTGCGGTAGTATGGAAGATGAATTTGACATCAGGAGAGAGCAACTCAAGACCGATCAGGATTTTGAGCGGGCGCTGCGGCCTGTTCGGTTTGAGGACTTTGCGGGTCAAGACAAGATAATCGAGAACCTGCGGGTGTTTGTCGCTGCGGCCAAGCTGCGCGGCGAGTCGCTGGACCACGTTCTGTTCCATGGTCCTCCGGGCCTGGGCAAGACGACGTTGAGCAACATTATCGCCAATGAACTGGGCGTGGGCTTCAAGGTGACGTCGGGTCCCGTGCTGGACAAGCCCGGTGACCTGGCCGGCCTGTTGACGTCGCTCGACGAGAACGATGTGCTGTTTATCGACGAGATCCACCGCCTGAGCCCCATCGTGGAGGAATACCTGTACAGTGCCATGGAGGACTACCGCATCGACATCATGATCGACAAGGGTCCCGGTGCACGCTCGGTGCAGCTGACGCTGGCCCCGTTCACCCTCATTGGCGCAACGACGCGCAGCGGCCTGCTGACGTCGCCGCTGCGGGCCCGCTTCGGCATCAACTGCCATCTGGAATACTATGACCACAAGGTGCTGGAGGGCATCATCCGCCGCTCGGCCCGGCTGCTGGCCGTTCCCATCGATGACAAGGCTGCCACCGAGATTGCCCTGCGCAGCCGCGGCACGCCCCGCATCGCCAACTCGCTGCTGCGCCGCGTGCGCGACTTCGCCCAGGTGAAGGGCAGCGGCCGCATCGACCTGGAGATTGCCCGCTATGCGCTGGAGGCACTGAACATCGACAAATATGGCCTGGACGAGATCGACAACAAGATCCTGCTGACGATTATCGACAAGTTTGGCGGCGGTCCTGTGGGTCTGAACACCATCGCCACGGCGATGAACGAGGACCCGGGCACCATCGAGGAGGTGTATGAGCCCTACCTGATCAAGGAAGGCTTCATCAACCGCACGCCCCGTGGCCGCGAGGCGACCACGCTGGCCTACAACCACCTCAAGCGCGAGCGTCCCGGCGAGGTGGGAAGCATTTTTTAGTTAGAAGACAGGAGTTAGAAATGGCTAATTTGAAATCATTGGCTAAGGATACCGCCATCTATGGCCTGAGCAGCATTGTGGCTCGTTTTGTCAATTACCTGCTCGTGCCGATACAGACGTTGAAATTTGCTTCCACCGGAGGCGAGTATGGTATCATCACCAACGTCTATGCCTATGTGGCCATCCTCATCATGGTGCTCACCTTTGGCATGGAGACCACCTTCTTCAGATTCATGAACAAGGAAGGCATGGATCGGAAAAAAGTGTACTCTACTGTGCTGAGGATGGTGGGAACAGTGGGGTTGGTGACTTCGGTTATCGTGTTGCTCTGCAGCGGTCAAATCGCTGCATTGTTAGGATATGGTGACCACCCTGAATATGTGGCGGTGATGTATATCACCGTTGCACTCGACGCCTTCACAGCCATTGCATTTGCCTACTTGCGCTGTGAGCACAAGCCCATCAAGTTTGCTGCCTTGAAGATAGCCAACATTGGCTTGAACATTGTGCTCAACCTGATTTATTTCTTCGGGTTGCCGATGCTCCACCTCAACCCCTTGGGCATCTATGGCGAGACCTTCCACTACGACGTGGTGTGGGTGTTCTACATCAATCTGTTCTGCTCGATGTTCAACCTGGTCTTCCTGCACAAGGAATTGCGGGGCATCAACTTTGGGTTTGACCGGAAGATGTGCCGCCAGATGCTGTCCTATGCTTGGCCAATCCTTGTCATGGGCATCGCCGGGCAACTCAACCAAAGCCTGTCGCAGATCATGTTCCCCAAGGTGTATCAAGGTGGCAACGCGATGAGTGAACTGGGCATTTATGGTGCCTGCATCAAGATTGCGATGATCATGATGATGATTACCCAAGCCTTCCGTTTTGCCTACGAACCCTTTGTGTTCAGCAAGGTCAAGGACAGGGACAGCAAGGAGGTTTATGCTCAAACGATGAAGTACTACATCATTTTCACGCTGCTGGCATTTCTTGTGGTGATGGCCTACATTGACTTGCTCAAGTATCTGATAGGCGAGAGCTACTGGAGCGGCCTGCGCGTGGTGCCCATCGTGATGGCCGCCGAGATCGTGTTTGGCGTCTTCTTTAACCTCTCATTCTGGTACAAACTCACCGACCGCACCATCTGGGGAGCCTATTTCTCGGGCATCGGCGCCGTCGTGCTGTTCGTCATCAACCTGTTGCTTATCCCGCGCTTCAGTTACATGGCGTGTGCCTGGGCTGGACTTGTTGCCTATAGCGTGTCGATGCTCTTGTCTTATTTTATCGGGCAGAAGTACTTCCCCATTCGCTATCCGTTGCGCGACATTGCCATCTACACCGTTGTGGCCGCCATCCTGTTCGCGGCGATGATGCTGCCAGTCGAGGGCACGTGGCTCCGCTTGGCCTACCGCACGGTGCTGCTGCTCTTGTTTGTGGGTCTCATCTACCGCAAGGAGCACCTAGGCCAGATGCTGTCCAAGGTGGTGCCCTGGAAATGATCGAGTGCATCGGGGTTCAGAACCGGCTATTCACCCAAGTTTAATCCAATAATACTCAACAACAATGAAAGATCAAGTATTAAAAGTGATGCGTGAGACCGGCAAGCCCATGTCGGCCGGCGAGGTAACCAAGGCCCTTGAAGCCGACCGCAAGGAAGTAGATAAGGCTTTTGCCGAGTTGAAGAAAGAGGGAGCCATCGTGTCGCCCGTGCGCTGCAAGTGGGCTCCCGCCTGATCAGGATGCCGCACCCCCAATAACAAAGGCCGCCTGTTGAAAGACGGCCTTTGTTATATCGTACTGAGTTCCCCGTTAATACCGTTCGAGGATGTAATCAATGAGAGCATTGACGTCACTCAACGTGACCTCGCCGTCACCGTTGACATCATCACCCAGGCTGACGCTTTGCCTGTCAATGCGGGTGGGATAGAGTTCCATCTCGCCGTTGTAAATAGTCAAGAAGCCCTCAACATCATAGGTCTCATACCACTCGACCGCTCTGACATTTCCCGACAAAATCCTGTCGATCAAGCCGTTGATTGTTGCGATGTTAACCTCGTCAACAATGCCGACATCGCCATCTGGCCCAATCTGGATATTAAACTTGTTGTACAACTTCAGGTCGCCTGTTTCGTCGGCGATGACCCATGATGCCGACATGGCCACGTTCTTGAAGCAGACGTACCAGTGAAGCATGTCATGAGTAAGGCCTTCGATCACCATTTGGGTGGGCTTGACAGCGGGTCCATGACCGATAAGTCGCCATTGGCCCTGGGGCGACAACTGGACAATGTCCCTATAGTACGACACCTCGGCATATCCCCTGATGGTGTCACCGTTAACAAAGGTGCCGCCCAAGTTGCCAAACATCAACACAAATTCATCGTCGAGGGTCTTGCAGTAAATGTTGTAATCTTTCTGGTAAATCACAATGAGCGTGGTTTCTCCGGTCGGGTCATCGTCATCTTCTCCCTCGACCGTGACGATAATCCGGCCAGTGGTTACCCCACTGTCGGCGGGACGGAAATCAACCTGCTGGGCGCTGCCGCTCCAGCGGCCTAAAGATTCAGCGGCATAGTAGGAGTAGGTTCCAGATGAGAAAACCAAGGTGCCTCTTGGATTCTCGATAACGATACTCGTTATCACCCCTTGGCTGGTCGAGACATAGGACGGCCTGCTGCTATGGAAGGAAAAGCCATGCATAAAGCCATAGGCCGATCCATAGACCGACAACGTCACGCCATCCTGCTGGAATACCAATGGTATCACAGCAGGATAGAAAACATTGGGGTCGGTCTCGAAGGTAACAACCCGCGTACTCCATGCCGACAGCACCACCAAGCATGAGAACAATAAAGAAATCGCCTTTTTCATCTTGACATCAAAGATTATTATTCTAATTTTATTAAAACAAAAGGAGGCCCACACGACATGCTTGTGCGCGTGTGAACCTCCATGGTAAGATGCACGTTCAAGTTCTAAGGCATGAACACCTGCGATGGCATCAACAGCGTTTCATGATTTGCTCCATAGACACTCTACTGATGAATTTTGCTATTAGTTGTTGAGGATGTAATCTGTGAGGTCGTTGATATCGGCAACGGTCATCTCGCCATCCAGGTTGCAGTCATGGAAACCGCTACCACTCAGAATGTAGTCGATGAGGACATTGATGTCGGCAACGTTGATCTCACCATCCTTGTTCACGTCATAGCGCTCAAGTGGAGTGGGCTCGGGACCGGGACCGGGCTCAACAATTTCGATGGGATAGATCTCCATGATACGGCTGGCCGAGAAAATGGTCAGGAAGCCCTTCACGTTATAGGTCTTGGACTGATCGAGATCAGCAACGCCAATGCCATAGCGGTCATAGAGCATGATCTCGCCCGTCTCGTCAGCCATGTAATAGTTGGTCTGCTCCTTATCGTTCACCATTTCAACACGGCTGGAAATGGTCACGTTCTCAAAGGCAAGATAGTTATGGATCAAATCCTGAGAAATCTCCTCAATGGGCAACATCTCGGGTTCGATGGCAGCTTTGTGACCAGCGGGGACAAAGGTGTCGGCCTTGGGGGGCAACTGATAGTTGTCATTATAGGTAGTCCATGCTGCAATAGCATCGTTGATGTAGTCACCATTCACGAAGGTGCCGTCCACGTCACCATAGACCAGACCATACTCGCCGGTGGCATCGATGATATACAGGTCACGCCTTGCCTTGTTCTGGTAGATAGCGGTCAAGGGAGTGGTGAAGTGTGCCTGCTTACCCTTGGCAACACTATCATAGAGTTCCTTGAGGTTAGCCACATCGGGAATTGGCTCCTCAAAGACGATGCGGGTGGGCAGCAACTGATAGTCGGTCTTGTAAGAGCCCACGATGGCATAGATGGTGTAGGTCTTGGTCTGGTCATCGGGCCACTGGATCAAGAATCTGTCATAGTAGCCGATGGTGCCGGTAGCATCGCTGAAGGTCTTGTCGTCCATGTTAATGGTCACGTTGTCGATTCTGACATAGTGTCCCCAGGTCTCATGACCTACCTGTGAGATGGTAATCACCTCGGCACCAGCCTCGAGAGCCTCGCGGCCACCGATGTTGTCCTTAGCGGGCATGAAACCAGTCAGATTCTTGAGCTCGGGCTCCATGTCCCAAGTGGTCTTGGTTCCACCATAACCAGCGGGAATCACATCACCGAGCTTGTAGGTTTGGCCGCATGCACCATAGGCCAAGCCATAGCCGCGCTTGGTATCCTTGAGATACAGATAATAGCCCTGCTGACCAAGGACGATAGCATCGTTGGAAATCGTCACCTGCGAATCATCGGCAATGTTGCCCAGATCGGCCAAGCTCACGCCAACCAACTCCTCAAACACATACTGGGCTTCAGCCACACGGCTCACCTGTCCATCCAGTGCCGAAATGGCCTTGATGGTAGTGTTCTCGCTCAAAGCAATGGGAGCGGTGTAACGCGTGGAACTGGTGGTGGGGGTGGCGCCATTGGTGGTATAGTAAATCTGAGCGCCTGCAGCCGAGCAGGAGAGAGTTACCTCGATGGGGGAATGATAGGTACCGCCAGCGGGGCTGAACGAAGGAGCTGACAAGCCAGCACCCTCAATGGTGAAGACGATCTTGGTGGCACGCACCTGATTGGTCTCGGCCGTGAACTGGACTGTCTTGGCTGAGCCGACCCAAGTGCCCTCGGTATCCTCGTAGCTATAACCCGTCTGCTCAGCAAAGCAGCCAGGGCCATACTTCTCGGTTCCGCTTGCCGTGCAAGTGAACACAATCTTGGTGATGACACCCTCTTCAACAGAGATGGTGGTGACAGAATTCTTGGCAAAACGATACTGAGTGGTATTGAATGCGCCAACAGTCGTTTCTACCTTGACACCATCTTTTTCCATCGAGTCGGCACTCGAGGCAGTCGAGTTCTGGCCGGCAGGATCACCAGGAGTGAAAACAACGGTTGTCTGTCCCCAAACGGTCAGGGCCAACAGGCACATGGTGAATAACGTAAAGAATTTTCTCATTGCAATGAAAGTATTAAAGAGTTAATAATGAATATTTCCATAATTACTTAAGTTTCGCAAGTTGTTAACTTGCTCACTGATTAATGATTAACGATTAAAGATTAACGAAAAACCATCCCAAAATCGGGAAATTTTCCAAAACTTACTATTAACCTGTGTAAATACCTTCTTTACTCGTTAATCGTTACTCTCTACTCCTCAAGTTTCTAAAGTGGCGCAGCTACTTTAGAAACTTGAACATAATTATAATTGGGCAAAATTAATACTTTTTTCTCAAAGCACTGCACTTCAACAGTGATATTTTTTTCATCCCTAAAAAACTTCATGGACAAAGGCTTGGTTATGGGATGTTTTTTGTAACTTTGCAAGTTGGATTGACAATCAATAACAAACATCATAATCACTACTACAAAATGGCAGACGAAATCATCAATCAAGAGGGAACCAACCAGCCACAGCGCAAGGAAGTCTCCCCCGAGAAGCTTAAGGCCCTGCAGGTAGCCATGGACAAGATAGGCAAGACATTTGGCAGCGGGTCGATCATGAAACTGGGCGACGACCACATCGAGGACATCGAGGTCATCCCAACGGGCTCCATCGGTCTGGATAACGCATTAGGCGTGGGCGGATACCCCCGCGGCCGCATCATCGAGATCTACGGCCCCGAGTCGTCGGGTAAAACCACGCTGGCCATCCATGCCATCGCCGAGGCCCAGAAGATGGGAGGCATCGCCGCCATCATCGACGCCGAGCACGCCTTCGACCGATTCTATGCCGAGTCGCTGGGCGTTGACGTGAACAACCTGTGGATTTCGCAGCCCGACAACGGCGAGCAGGCCCTTGAAATCGCCGACCAGCTCATCCGCAGCAGTGCCATCGACATTATCGTCATCGACAGTGTCGCAGCCTTGACCCCCAAGGCCGAGATCGAGGGCGAGATGGGCGAGAGCAAGATGGGTCTGCAGGCCCGCCTGATGAGCCAGGCACTAAGGAAGCTCACCGCCACCATCAGCCGCACCAACACGTGCTGCATCTTCATCAACCAGCTGCGCGAGAAGCTGGGCGTGATGTTCGGCAACCCCGAGACCACGACCGGCGGCAACGCCCTGAAGTTCTACAGCAGCGTGCGCCTCGACATCCGTCGCGTGGGCCAGATCAAGGACGGCGACCAGGTGACCGGCAGCCTCACGAGGGTTAAAGTCGTGAAGAACAAGGTGGCTCCCCCCTTCCGCAAGACCGAGTTTGAAATCCGCTTTGGTGAAGGCATCAGCAAGGTGGGAGAGATCATCGACCTGGGTGTCGAGTTCGGCATCGTGAAGAAGAGCGGAGCATGGTTCTCCTATGAGGGCACCAAACTGGGACAAGGCCGCGACGCCGCCAAGCAGATGGTAGCCGACAACCCCGAGCTGGCCGAGGAACTCGAGGCCAAGATCAAGGAGGCCATGAAGGCCAAGTAAAAGGACTATCGCCCAACACTGAACTGTGTCATCATTGTTCTGCTGGTACATTGCCGGCCCTTGCGGCCGTGAATGAAAGCTACCTGTTGACAATGATGACACAGTTTCTTGTGACGTCTGCAATCATCAGGCATAGCTGTGCATGCCGCCAAGGATGAAATTCACGCCAAAGTAGGTGACAAGCACACTCAGGAAAGCGACAATGCAGTAGCAGTGGAAGAACATGGGCTTGCCGAAGGCCGGCAGCGACCGGCCATGCAACGGCAGCGCATAGATGATGAGCGTGATGAGTGCCCACACCTCCTTGGGGTCCCAACTCCAGTAGGTACCCCATGAGACATTGGCCCAAACAGCGCCGATAAAGACACCCATCGTGAGCAGGAAAACCGCTGGGTAAAGAATAATCTGCCCCACGATGTGCAATCGCTCAACCACGGCTTCCTCCTTGCGCAAGACGACGGCCATCACACCGCCCAGCATGAGAAAAGCAAGCAATGAATAGGCTATCATGATAACGGCGACATGGATACTGAGCAATGGCGAGGTGAGAACAGGCATGAGCTGTGTGATCTGAGGATTGCTCTCGCCAAACGAAGCCACCATCAAGGCCAGTCCCGCAATCAGTATCCCAAAGGGCTGCACCATCGCCGACCGCCGAGCCAGCAGCAGGGTGATGAGCACCGTTGCCCATGCCATGAACTGCATGGTCTCAAAACCGTTGCTCATGGGCACATGGCCGCTCACGACCCACCTCAAGGCCAGTGCAGCCGTGAGATAGGCCAACGACAGTGCCAGCACGGCAACTGCCGTGAGGCGTGCCCAGCGTGGCAACCGACGCGACCGCGCCACACAGCGGCACACGACGATGAACAGGATGATGCCCAGTGTGGCAAGGGCCATCGCCAGTGGACGGTCCCAAGCCATGCCGTTGTAAGCCTTCTCGGCATTGAAACGAAAGTCGCTGGGAGCCAAGTCCCCACATTCCTTGACCTGATACTTCTTGAGTTTTGAGATAAACTGTGCGGCTCCTTTCCAGTCCCGAGCAGCAACCATCTCATAGAGGTAGTCCATGCCGTTGCGCATGAACAGCCACTTGCCATCGTCAATGTCGTGGGGAATGTCGAGCGAGCCGTGGCTATACCATTCCAGTTTGCCGTGGTGGTAGAGCGGGAAGAGCTTGAGCATCGAGCCTGCAGCCACCATGTTGACAATCTGGTAACGCTCATCGGCCTCGCCCAATGCCCGGATTGTGGCCTGGTCGTCGATAGCCTGCAGGCTGTCGATGGCTTGCCGCATGGCACCGCTCGAGACCTTGCGGTCAAAGTCCTGCAACGAGGCATATCGGCCATCGATGCCCAAGAGACGGCGCACGTTGCCGTTCTTGATCTTGATGATGGGTTTATCCTTCCAGTCATCATAAAAGAAAATCCAGCCGCAGGCCACCTGTTGGGCCGTGAGCCCCTGGTAGGAGGTCTTTCCACACAACTTGGCGGTGAACTGACGCGCAAATGTCTGGAACGGGCAGATGCGATTGTTGTACAGGATGTACAGGTCGCCCATCTGGTCGGCGACATCACGGGGCAGCGTCTGGGGCTGAGCTGTAGCGCCAAAGATGGCTCCAGCAATAAAAACCACCGATGCAGCCCCGCGCTTGAGTGCGGGATGGCGCAGCAAGGCTCGGAACCGGGTCTTGCGGTCGATGAGCACGGCTATCATGCCCACCAGCAGCAGTCCATAGCCCGCATAGGTCACCCCGATGCCCCAAGGGTCATGGGCAACCGTGAAAACGGCACCACGGCCCTGGGCATCATATCCCGACTGATAAAACCTGTAGCCATGATGAGAAAAGACGTTGTTCATCGACACCGTGCCTTCCACCAGCTGCCCAGTGCCGTCGTTGACCTGAATGCGGCTCACAAAATCCATGGGGGCGGGAGTGCCGGGATAGTTCTGGATATCAAAGGCTTGCAGCGTCACGGTGAACGGTAGCGTGTACTGCATGCCGTCGGGTGTAGTGAAAACATTGACGGCCTGGCCATTGACGGCATTCATCTTGCCACGCTGGGCCGTGAACCACGTGATGCCTGCGCCCATGAGGATGACCAGCAGGGCTAAGTGTAACAGCAATACCGACGGCCGCTTCCACATGGCCTGCAAGAGCACATAGCACAAGCCCGAGGCCGCAATAGCGCTCCACATGGCGACAAAAGCCATGTTGTCATAGCACCACTCCCTGGCCACTTGGGTGCCCATAACCTTCTCCACTACCGTGGCGGCAGCCAGGACAACGAGCATGAGGATGAGACAACCAAAGGAAATGCACTTCAATGTTTTCATCATGAAATGGAATTTAGAAGAAAGAAGGGAAGGTGGGGCATCACATGCAACACCCCACCCTCACTATTACAATATGGTTAATGGACAGATTGATTTCATCAGATTGACTCGATGAAGGTGACCATAGCGTCACGGTCGGCCTTGCTGAGCTGACGGAACTTCTCGATGCTCTGGCGTGCATCACTCCTGGCATTGCCATGCCACATGATGGCCTCGATGACGTTGCGGGCCCGGCAGTCATGCAAGCGGTCGTCGGCACCGGTACACTTCTTGCTCAAGCCACGTCCCCACAAGGGCGTGGTACGGCACCAGCCGGTGCGGATGTCGTTGACCATGAACATGCGATGCTGCACCAGGTCGCTATAGGGCCAGATGGTCTGGTGCGGATAGCGGGGCAGCATGTCGGCATATTCACCGACAAAGAAGTTGTTCGGGTCACGGATGACATCGTCGCCGGTTGTCCAGCTGGGACGGTGGCAATAGGCACAACCAATCTCGGTAAAGAGTTGGCGTCCACGCTCAAAGTCAGGGTCATTGATGTTGCGGGCAGCAGGAACGGCAAGGCCGCGGTGCCATGCCATGAGGTCGATGTACTCCTGGTCGGTCATCTCCACATCCAGTGATGTTCCCATCAGGTAATTGTATATGTCGGTCTCGGGGTCGCCCGTCACGTTCTGCTTGGGGAAGTACTTGTAGAAATCGGCCTGGACCTCGGGATCCTTGCTTGCAACCAGTGCATAGGCTGCCGTCATGTAGTGGTAACGGCGGTCGCTGCGCGTGACGTTGGTGATGTTCCAGATGGCGTTGGCTCCGGCACCGTCCTGCAGGTTGGCGCGGGACAGGGCGTAGGTGTAACGGCGCACATACTTGGTGCCGTCGCCCTGCACATTGTTGGTATAATAAATGAAGTCGCTACCGTTCCAGATGGCGGGATTCAGGCTCACGCCAGCAGCCTGCTCGGCCTCATACTGGGCACGGATGTCCTTCTCGTCGATGGCATCGATCAATCCAGTGCCATACAGGCCGATGGTGCTCTCGAGACGCACGCGCAACTGGCTGTAGTCGATATCCTTGCCAGCGACCTGCAGCGGCACATAGAATGCATCCTGCGGGATGGTGACCTCGGGATAGATCAGGCTGTAGGTCTCACCATCGGGGAAGCGGTTGCCCCACTCGTCGGTATATTCCTTCCAGTCGATGACAATCTTGCTCTCGTCGATGGGGGCCTTGAAGGGCTTCTGGGCCTGGGTCTGGGGCATACCGGTGAGCGAAGACAGGTAGGTGTCGTTCTCATCGGTGAGCACCAGCAGGTAGCCGTTGCCCTGCACATTGGAATTATAGTTCAGCTGACGGGCACCATGGCCGTAGCTGGGATGGCAGGTGATGCAGGCATCGCGCACCCACAGGGGACCCAGGCCGCGCATCGGCGTCGACTCGCTGTCGTCGATGTCAAACGGTGATTCAAAGATGCGCTCGCCGCGCTTGAACGAGGCCAGCAGTCCTTGCTTGTTGATGGCCTCGGTCTCTTGCTCATAGGCCGATGCCGTCACATTGCTGGTCGTACCCAACTGTCCACCGGTGTAATAGTAGTCGGGCAGATTGGGTATCACTTCATTGCCGCCGTTGTTGTTATCGTCATGACAAGACGTTAGAGCAAGAGCGGCCAGCGTTAATATTAACCAATGTTTTTTCATGCGTTATGTTTTAAATGCTTTTACTTGTTCATCAATTCAGGCCCTCGATAGCGGCATCCAGGGCATCGAGCAGATTGTTGCAAGCATCAACGGCCTTTTGGGTCTCGCCCTTGCTCAAGTGGTTGCGGAAGGGGGCCGGCATGCTCGAGACTTCCTTGAGGGCATTGTCGATGGCAGTGCGCACATTATTGTCAAGCGTGCTGTTCACCTTATTCATATAGGCGGCCATTGAGTTGCTGTTAACGGTGCCGTCAAGCGAGCCGTAATAGACATTGCGCACGCTGCGGATGTTGTCGGTGAAGTCGGCAATGGAGTTCCAGCTGTACCAGGACTCCACGTCGAGGACGTTGCCCGAGTTCACGGGGTCGGTGATCTTGGTGTTGCCCACCTCATCACTGATGTCGCTGGCGCCGGTCAGGATCTGCTCCATAGCGGCCAGCTGTGTCTTATAGATGGCGTTGCCCGTCATGCCGGCGTTGATCATGTTCTCGCCATAGTTGAATGAGGGCTCAAGCTCAAACTCCTCGAGCTGGTTCTGCTTGGCCGTGGAGACATGGTTCATGCCAGCCCACGAGGCTTCAAGACGCACGGTTTGGTTAGCCAGGTCTTGTGCAACGGCGGCATTGTAAATCAGCTCGGCCTCGCTAATCTCGTTGACATTGCGGGGAGCACCGTCACGGAAGAGGACATACTCCACGGCATGGAAACCCAGCAGGCCATATCCCAGCGTTGCAAACGCGTCGGCAGCGGCACCATCCTCGTCGAGGGCGGCAATGAGGGCATGGTTAGCCAGAATGTTGTCGAGCTGCGACTTCTGCAGGGGCCAGGAGTCGATGTGCGGGTCGATGTTGTAGTCGGCAGCGGCACCAAAGAGGAAGGCCTCGCTCAGCTCCCAATATTTGCGGGCACTGATCCACTTGTCACAGCAATCGTTCAGTTTGCTTTGAGCAGGATTGTTGCGCAGTTCTTCACACAATACTGCCAGCTGGTTGGCTTCGTCGGCCAGCGACCTGTAGGTGGGAATGACCACACCGTTCACATACTGGGTGATGATGGCGGTCTTCTTGCTGTCGAGTTGATTGACATCAGGCTCGTTATTGTCGTCACCACAAGCTACAAAACTCATAGTCATGCCCACCAGTGCGATGAGCATGAGCGCTTTCTTGAAAAAATTGATACTGTTCATAATCTGATTTTATGGTTAATGTTGTAGTATTCTTTCTTGTGTTGAATGATCAGATGTGGAAAAGCCCGCTATAGCAGATGCCCAGGCTGATTGTGGGCTCGTTGTTGTACTGCGAGGAGAGGATGCGGTAGCTGTACTCGCCCTTGATGGCAATCTGAGGGATGGGATAGTAGTTGACGCCGGCAGTCACCTTCTGGCGCGACCACATCTTCTCGTCGGTCATGTTCTTGACGGTCTTGTACATTGAGTCGTAGTAATCATAGCGGCCAAAGACATAGAACCGCTGCTCGCGCTCGCGCATCACGGTGATCTGCGAGAAAATGTCATAGCCGGCCTCGAGGCCCAACGCGATGGCCGATTCGCCGATGTTGGTCTTGGGAGACGGGGAATCGGAACGGGTTGACATGTTGGCTGTCGTGATCTCGAGCGAGTTGGTCAAGTGGCCATAGTCAAAGTTGCCGCGAGCGATAAAATTGTGGTCATTGTACAGGAAGTCAAATGCCCCGATGGCCACCGTGCCGTGCAGTCCCTTGTACTTGCCAGTGGCATTGAGCGTGTTGTTGGCACTGTTGCCCAGATATCCGCTCACGCTCAGCCTCAGGCCCTTGATGCTGTAGTTATCGACGCGCAAGGCCCCGGCGTAGGACGTGGCCATCTTGAACTCGTAGGGGCTACCTGAACCGTCGTGGATCCATCCCTTGTTGCCAAAGCGGTCGGCATCCAGCCCGGCGATAAACATGGCCTCATAGCGCCAGTTGCCTGCACGTCCCCACAGGCTCACGCCCGTCTCGTGCCACGTGCACGGCATGATGGTGTTCTCGCCCTCGGGACGATAGACGGTAAAGAACTCGGTGGGCATGTGGGAGTTGTTGGTGCCACCCACAGGCACCACCATGTGGCCCATGCGCAGGTTAAAGGCCGAGGAGAAAGACTTCTGGAGCCAGAACTGCTCCAAGGCGACTTCGCCGCCGCGTTCTACTTCAGATTCATATTCACCTGTCTCTTCCTCCTCAACCTCGACGGCACTCTCGGTACCGCCATGCTCAAATTCTATCTCGCTGCCCATCGACCAGCCTTTGCCAAAATCATAGCCCAGATAGATGACCACATGAGGCAGGTCAAACTGTCCAAATCCCTGATCATTCTTGTAGAGGTCGGCGCTGGTATAGCGCTTGTAATTGTTGCTATAGAACATGCGGCTGGCAACAGCCTCGCCATAGCCGCCTATGGTCAGGCGGTGCTTAATCGACTGGGCCTGCTCGACGGCAGGGACGCTGCAGGCTGCACTGTCGAGGAGGTTGTCGGCGTTAACGCTTGCCGTTCCCATTAACAGGCAGGCAAGAGAATGTAAAAACAATTTATTTGACATTATAGAACTGTAGTTATTATCGAGTGCAAAAGTACAGCTAATTGACTACTGAAAAAATCACAAATAATGATGAAAAAGCTACGCCAGCCTCACCATTATTAACTATTTCCCTAACGACAAATCGACGTGATGCGGGGCATTGCACTCTCTAAGGCAGCAAAAGAGCCGCCCCGTTGCATGTGGGCAGCTCTTTTATTTTGTCTATTCTTGTTTTACCTTGTCAACACAGGCCAAAGGCGGCGCGTAGCGTCTCGGTCATGTTGAGTTTCTCCCAGGTGAAGAGTTCGACTTCAACCTCCTTGGTCTCGTTATAGAGCGACTCAAACTTCTTTACCTTCAACTCATACTTGCGGCCCATGTGCCCATAGGCGGCAGCCTCGGTGTAGATGGGATTGAGGAGATTGAGGCGCTTGATGATGGCTGCAGGCCGCATGTCAAACAATTCCTTGACGATGTCGGCAATCTCGGCATCGCTCTTATCGACGTGACTGGTGCCATGGGTGTTGATGTAAAAGCTGACCGGTTCGGCACGGCCGATGGCATAGGCCACCTGCACCAGCACCTCGTCGGCAATGCCGGCAGCAACGATGTTCTTGGCGATGTGGCGGCAGGCATAGGCTGCGCTGCGGTCCACCTTGCTGGGATCCTTGCCACTGAAGGCTCCGCCGCCATGGGCTCCGCGCCCGCCATAGGTGTCAACAATGATCTTGCGGCCAGTAAGGCCGGTGTCGCCATGAGGTCCGCCAATGACAAACTTGCCCGTGGGGTTGACATAGAGCTTGGTCTTGTCGTCGATCATCGCACGGATATCCTCGCTGTAGTGCTTCAGCGTCATGGGGATGAGGATCTCGCTCACATCCTTGAGGATGCGGGGCTGGTCCACATCGCCGTCGTGCTGGGTGCTCACCACGATGGTGTCGACATGCACGGGGCGGCGGGTCTCGCCGTCATACTCGACGGTTACCTGGGCCTTGCTGTCGGGGCGCAGATAGGGCATCAGCTCCAAGTGGTTGTGACGGATGTCGGCTAGTTCACGCATCAGGGCGTGTGCCAGGTCAAGGGTCAGGGGCATGTAGTTGGGGGTCTCGTTGCATGCATAGCCAAACATCATTCCCTGATCGCCAGCGCCCTGGTCCTCACGGTTGTCCTCGGCCTTGTCAACTCCCTGCTTGATGTCGCCGCTCTGCTCGTGCACACTGTTGAGGATGCCGCATGAGTTGGCATCAAACTGGTACTCGCTCTTGGTGTAGCCTATTTTCTCGATCATCTCGCGCGCCGTGCGCTGCAGGTCGATGTAGACGTCGGTCGTCACCTCGCCGGCAATGATCACTTGGCCTGTGGTCACAAGGGTCTCGCATGCCACGTGAGCCTTTGGGTCAAAGGCGAGGAACTTGTCAAGGATGGCATCGCTGATCTGGTCAGCGACTTTGTCGGGGTGCCCTTCAGAGACACTCTCGGACGTGAATAAATAATTCTTACTGTTCATTGTACCAATTAATTGAATTAAGGTGGAAAATGAACGCTAAAGAAATCGATAAAATCAGTTGATTATCGCAGTTTTAGCATTTTTTCGAGTGGTTGCAAGCAGCCAAATTTTTCCACTGTCAGTATATGTCTTTTAAAAAATGTGGCTGCAAAGGTAGAACAAAAAAACGACATGTCGGCCATCCTGTCCCATTTTTTTTGAACTGTTGTAAACTGATGCCTTAAAAAAAACGCGACTTTAAAAACTTTATATTATCTTTGTAAATCCAATAGCAATGACCAGATCAATGATAGAGGTACGGAACATAGTGAAGCGATATGGCGACCTGGAGGTGCTGCGGGGCGTGAGCCTTGACATTGCCCAGGGCGAGATCGTGTCGATTGTGGGGCCCAGTGGGGCCGGCAAGACGACACTGCTGCACATCATCGGCACGCTGGATCCGCCCCAGGCGGGCGAGGTGTACTATGAGGGGCAGAACGTCCTCACGTTGAAGGACCGCGAGCTGGCACACTTCCGCAATCGCAACATCGGCTTTGTGTTCCAGTTCCACCAGTTGCTGCCCGAGTTCACGATGCTCGAGAACGTGGCTATTCCCGCCCTGCTGGGTGGCGACAACCGCGCCGATGCCTATAACCGGGCGCGCCAACTGCTGGAGCGCATGCACCTGGCCGACCGCCTGGACCACAAGCCGTCGCAACTGAGCGGTGGCGAGTGCCAGCGAGTGGCTGTTGCCCGCGCCCTGGTCAACAGTCCCAAGGTCATCCTTGCCGATGAGCCATCGGGCAGCCTGGACAGCCTGAACAAGGAAGAGCTTCACCGGCTGTTCTTTGAACTGCGTGACGACCTGGGCCAGACATTCATCATCGTGACCCACGACGAGGGCCTTGCCGCCCAAGCCGACCGCACCCTGCACATGCGAGACGGCATGATAGCCAACCAAACCACCCGTAATCACCAAACGACATGATGAAATACCTGCGCTACCTGCCCATACTGTTCATCGCGGCATTGCTGCCCGCCATGGCCTCCTGTGACAAGCAAGAGGATATTGACCGCGCCTACACCGATTACCGCTACGACATCGTGACTTATATGGGTCAGAACGACATGGGAGCGGTATTTGAATACCTGGGGCATGGCGATTCGGCCTCCATCACGTTGCAGTCAAGGGTTGGCCTGAACGATGTCAAGACCCACCAGCGCGTGCTGCTGCGCTATGATTTTGCCGACAGCCAGGGCGGTGACATCCGCAATATCGACGTGTTTGGCTGCAACGCCATCATCAGCGACTCGCTGCGCAAGAGCACGACGTCGCCCGACAGCCTGCCGCAGCATCAAGTGAAACTGCGCAGCCTGTGGCGCACCGGTGAATTCATCAACCTGCACTGCCAGGTGGAGTATACCCAGGAGGCCCGCACCTTCATGCTCGTTGCCGACGGGAATACACTGAGTGCCGACACCGTGCAATGCTACCTGGTGCACGATTTGATGGATGTGCGAGGCACCTTTTGGCGCGACTGCTATGCATCGTTCAACGTGGGAGCCTTGTGGCACCGCAAGTCGTTCAAGTGCCTGAGAATCCACCTGACCGATGTCACCTATCCCGACCGGGCCTATTACGATTTTTCTAAATAATCATTATAAACACATTTTATTATAATCATTCATAATTAAGATATTATGGCAAACGAAAATCAGAATCAACAACAAATCAAGATTGAAATTCCCAAAGAAGAGTTACAGGGCCGCTATGCCAACATGGCCATGATCGCTCATGGTCCCAACGACTTTTTCATCGATATGATCCTGCGTGGCCCCAACATGCCCCAGGCCCGAGTACAGAGCCGCATCATTATGGCTCCCCAGCATGCCAAGGAGCTGATGCTTGCCCTGCAGGACAACATCCGCCGCTATGAGCAGAACTTTGGCGAGATCAAGATCAATCGTCCCGCAGGTGCCCCCAACGGCGGCATCATGGACTTCCCCCTGCCCAAGGGTCAGGCGTGATGTGTTTTTTAAGACCGGCACCGGTCTTAAAAAGTAACAGAGTTTAGAGCTGGCTCAAACCGACTACTTTAATCTGAAACATACATTATGGATCATCCTTTGTTCATTTATAACACGCTGACGCGGCGCAAGGAACATTTCATGCCGTTGAACGAGCCAATGGTGGGCATGTATGTGTGCGGCCCCACGGTCTATGGCGACCCTCATCTGGGCCACACGAGGCCTGCCATCACGTTCGACGTGCTGTTCCGCTACCTGCAGCACCTGGGCTACAAGGTGCGCTATGTGCGCAACATCACCGATGTGGGCCACCTGGAGCATGACGCCGACGAGGGTGAGGACAAGATAGCCAAGAAGGCCCGTCTGGAGCAGCTCGAGCCGATGGAGGTGTCACAGTACTACACCAACCGCTACCACACTGCCATGCAGATGCTCAACGTGCTGCCACCCAGCATCGAGCCTCATGCCACGGGCCACATCATCGAGC